>Ga0214917_10004028_pt1 | contig 16644 bp, 14 predicted proteins | sample LL_1208_BB_MetaG_FD_177983 | JGI IMG/M metagenome (GOLD analysis project Ga0214917, IMG submission 177983) | Freshwater microbial communities from Lake Lanier, Atlanta, Georgia, United States - LL_1208_BB | ecosystem: Environmental > Aquatic > Freshwater > Lake | place: USA: Georgia | collected... | reverse complement strand
GATAATTCATCGGTAAACGAGGAAATTTATGGTAAATTATATAATTGGTTTACCGTTTCAGATCAACGAAAACTTTGTCCCCAAGGCTGGAAAATACCCTCCGATGAAGATTGGACTATCCTGACCGAATACCTGGGTGGACTTGATGTCGCAGGGGGAAAATTGAAGTCAACAGGGATTTCCATCTGGCAAATTCCTAACAACTGGGCGAATAACCTAAGTTATTTCTCAGGTTTACCTGCAGGCTATCGCGATGAATCTGGCCAGTTTTTAGGTTTAGGATATTATGGATTGTGGTGGTCTTCAACCAGCAATGGAACCAATGCGTTATCAAGATATATTTATAATGAGTTTAATTATGCTTCAAAAGACAGCTCCAATAAAAATCAGGGACTTGCTATTCGATGCATTAAGGAATAAATTCACCATTAAAAGGTTTTCAGAAATTAAAATTTTGTTCATTAAAAGAAAATGAAGGTTAATGAGTAAGAAATTATTAGCTGTTGATATAGGCAATTCTAATGTGGTAACTGGCCTTTGGCATAATAATGTGTGGACTGAAATTTGGCGATTTTCTTCTCACCCTCCACCTGATGACAAAAATTATTATGCCAATGCCCTTTATGCAAAATTGGTAGAACAGAAAATTATCTGTTCAGAAATAACAGATATTGTTATTAGCAGCGTGGTACCTTCCTTAATTCCTCTTTGGTTAAAAGCCTTAAAAGTTCATTTTAAAGCCACTCCTTTGATCATTGACAATAAATTATTTTCAAAAATAAATATGGGAATCATTGCACAGGATGAAATCGGCACGGATATTCTTTCTAATGCTTTTGCTGCCTACAACCGTTATCCCTTCGACACTATTGTCATTGATTTTGGCACTGCCCTGACCTTTACCACCGTGAGTAAAACAAACGGTATCCTAGGGGTATCTATCGCACCTGGCTTAAAAACAGCAACCCATGCTCTCTTTAAAGGAACGGCTCAACTTCCTGAGGTACCCCTGGTGCTTCCCACTACTGTGTTGGGCAAAAACACAATACATGCTATACAAAGCGGGGTATTGATTGGATATATCGGATTAATAAAATATACGGTAGAAGCCATAAGAAATGAAATGAACCATCCTTTTCCTGTAATAGCTACGGGTGGACTTTCAGCTATATTACACCCATTGGAAAATTTTTTCTATGAAATAGATCCTAATTTAACTTTAGATGGTATGCGTTACATTTATGATGCAGTGAAAGAGTAATTAGGGAATTGCCTTTAACTTTTCCCATGTCTTTATTTTGTCTGATAGTTTTTTAATCATTTCTCGCAGAGAATCCTCTTCCTCTATGATTAAACCTTCTAAAGAAAAATTTTCTTTCTCCAGCTTTCTTATTAATTTTCTGTTACTTATTAATTTCTTTCTATAATGGTCAAGTTCTTTTTCTAAAAAATGTACATCCTTTTTCAAAACCTCAAATTCCATATTATATAAAGCAGGAAGATTTTCAATCAAAAATAATTGAGCCATATTTTCCCATTTTTCAATAAAAATTTCTCTGTCGGGAAAAAGAAGCCAAACCATTGAATCCTTTTTAACATGTATAAAAGTGAAATATAATTTTGTCGGGGAAGAATCAAAATAGGCAGAAGAAATAAATTCTTTGCTTACATAAAAAACTTCCTTTTTATTTTTGAAATCAACTTTAAAGCTGGTATTAAATTTCCCTTTCAGGAATAATTTAAATTTTTGAAGAAAAAACTTTTGTCCAATATCTGTCTCGAAAAATAAAGCATTTACAGGTTTTCCTTTATATAAAAAAGAAGTATCCTTCATTAACGGAGCGACTGTCTCCTGAGCTGAAAGGGAAGTAAGAAATAATAATCCACCTAATAAGCATACAATTTTCAACATTGAGCAGTCCTTATTCAGGTTTTAAATTTTCCACGATTTTTATTTGCATATTATTATAAACTATGTCTGTCAATTCCATTCCATTCAGAATGGCCAATTCCTTATGTCTGGAAACAGGCATTTTAAAATCTGATAATACGTCGGAGAGGGCAGCATTTCTTCTAACATTTACAATATGGATTCGCTCTACTTGCCTGTTTAATTTTTCAGCATCATTCAATCTGCTAAATCCTTCAACTGTTTTGTCCATGGCAGTAAAAAAGTTTCCAGTCTCCTTTCCTTGTGCTATGGCAAGAAAACGAAATATTTTGTTGTTATCTTGAATAAGTGTCAATTTTATATTCAGGGGTTCAGCCCCGCTATTCGGCGTTTTCTGGGTCAACTCAGCCTCCAAAGCCTGAAATCCATTAATTTTCCTTTTTTTATCTTTTAACAGTACTAAATCATTATCTTCCAGAGATTCCTTTAAAGCTGCGTCAAAATTATTTCCTTTAGCCAGATCAAATATTAACATGCTTTTTCCAGATTTTTCAGTAATGGTTACATTGGCAGGTGTATTGGTAAGACTCCATTCCTTTGGCACAGGAAAATAAAAGGCAAGGGCGGGATGATAAAACACTTCTTTCTCTACAAATCCCTGCTGAGGATCTTCACCATAAGGAAGTCCATCGATTCGTCTCAGATAAGATTCCCGATTGACTGAAAACGATTTGCTTGGAAATTTAGCCTGCCACGTTTTTGTCAATGAACCAACCTTTTCAAAACGATCTAATGGTGCAGGATGGGTGCTTAAGAAAGCAGGCATCCTTCCTTCTTCACCACCCCCTAATTTATCGAGTGTCTTAAAGAAATCGGCCATTTGAACACAATCATATCCTGTTTTAGTAGCATATTCTACCCCCAGCTCATCTGACTGAGATTCATCAGCTCTGCCAAATTTCATAAAAAGCAATTGCACCCCAACACCGGCAATTTCAGCAAAAGCCTCCAGTTCTTTTGAAATACTGGAACCTATGGCCAACCCTAGTTGAGCAAGCATTTGTTTGCTGTATTGATTTGCACCGTGTCTGGCAGTTACATGACCTATTTCATGCCCTAATACCCCTGAAAACTGAGCTTCATTATTAAAATGTGCCAATATTCCGCGAGTAAAATAAACATATCCCCCTGGTAAAGCAAAGGCATTTACCACAGGAGAATCTAATATTTTGAAATGAAAAGGTAAGGAGGAGCGATGGCTTATTTTGGCCATTTCATTTCCCTTTTCATTGATAAAAGCTTGTAGTGATGGATTTTCAAGTAGTCCAAATTCTGCAATAATTTCAGGGTCAGATTCTTCACCCAGCTTAATTTCATCCTGTTCTGAAATTAACATCACTTCTCTTTTTCCTGTGACGGGGTTTTTTGCACATGTCGTCAAAAAAACAACTAATACCAAACTTGGCAAGAAATAAATCAATTTCATTTTTATAATTTTAAGACTGAATAAATCAATAATTAAGTCAAATTTACCCTTTATTTGAGCGTTGTGACATCCAGATTCCACTAAATAATACCATTAAAATACCAATATAAGTATAAAGGTTGAAATTAGAATCACCTAAATACAAACCTGCTAGCCAGGAAAATGGTATTTGTAGAAAATTAAGCGTACCCATTACCGCAGGTTTTCCAATGCTAAATGCTTTGGTCACAAAAGTCTGTCCAATTAACGCAATAACAGCCATTAATAATATTAAAATCCAGTCAAATCCTTGTGGAACAATAAAAGGGGAAAGAAAAAAATCAAATGCAGCATTTTCATAAAAAAAACTGATAAGAAAAGACAGGCAACTAAGTACCAGTCCGCCGGTTAAAAAGGAAAGCAAAATGGATCGCCGGTCATAAAATTTTCCCAGATAATGGATGGACAAATAGCCTAAGGAGGTGCCTAGCCCACTATATAATCCAATAAGATGATATTTTAAAGGATAATTCATATCAGGTCTGAAAATAAATAACACTCCGGCAAATCCTGTTATAATAGCCAACCACTCCTTAAAAGTCAGACTTTTTTTAAAAATAAAGAAGGATAAAAAGCCAATAAACAAAGGATAGGTAAGGTTATAGGTATTTGCTACCGCCAGCTGCATTTTGGTAAGGCAATAATAGAATGCAAACAATGAAGTTGCTCCAATAGTGCCTCGAAATACTAAAAGTTTAAATCTGCCACCAATTTGAACAAGTGGTTTATTAATAATAGAAATAACGATAATTATCAGACCAATTAAGTTTCTAAAAAACACCAGTTCAACTGATGAATACCTGTCACCCAACCATTTAGTTATCGCGCCCATCAAGGCGAAACTCAGGGTTGCAAGAACCATATTTAATGTTCCGCTTTCTTTAAGACAGGACTTTATAATAATTTTTTAACTTTTGAATTGGAAAAATGCGAATATAGCATGTAACGTGACAATTTTTTAGTCCTAAGATTAAAAAAAATCAGGCAAAATTTTTACATTGGATAACATAACTATTCACCTTTAAATAATAAACCTATGAAAACCCGGAAATTCATTCTGAGTGAAAATGAAATGCCAGAACATTGGTATAATATTACGGCAAGTATGACAAATAAACCGTTGCCACCTCTTCATCCAGGGACTTTAGAACCCATTGGACCTGAAGCTTTGGCGCCACTGTTTCCTATGGAACTTATTAAACAGGAGGTAACAGCTGAAAAATGGGTTGAAATACCTGACGAGGTTCGCGATTTATATAAAATATGGCGTCCAACCCCACTTTATCGCGCTTATGAATTGGAAAAAGCACTCGATACGCCAGCTAAAATTTATTACAAATATGAAGGGGTTAGCCCGGCGGGTTCCCATAAACCAAATACAGCCGTACCACAGGCATATTACAATAAGCAAGAAGGCGTAAAGCGAATCACCACGGAAACGGGTGCTGGGCAATGGGGCTCCGCTTTGTCATTTGCCTGTCAGCATTTTGGTATCGAATGCGAAGTTTATATGGTAAAAGTAAGTTATGACCATAAACCTTATCGAAAATTAATGATGAATACCTGGGGAGCTAAAGTTTATTCGTCACCTTCCCAACTCACTCAGGCCGGCAGAAGTATCCTTGAAATGGATCCGGATTCTCCTGGAAGTTTAGGTATCGCCATTTCAGAAGCTGTTGAAAGAGCTGCTTCTGATGAACACACCAAATATGCCCTTGGAAGTGTTTTGAATCATGTTTTAATGCATCAAACCATTGTCGGTCAAGAAGCAATCAAGCAAATGGAAATGGCTGGTGACATGCCAGATATTGTGGTGGCTCCCTTTGGAGGTGGTTCTAATTTTGCAGGACTTTCTTTTCCATTTTTACGATTAAATCTGGAGGAAGGTAAAAATATTCGTTGTATTGCAGCAGAACCAGCCAGTTGTCCAAAATTGACAAGAGGGGTCTTCCGATATGATTTTGGTGATACGGTAGGTATGACTCCTTTACTTCCAATGTACACACTTGGACATAATTTCGTTCCAGCTCCCATACATGCAGGTGGATTGCGCTATCATGGAGCCGGGGTTATTGTCAGCCAGTTATTAAAAGACAAACTGATTGAAGCAAGATCTCATGATCAATTGGAATGTTTCCAGGCTGGAGTATTATTCGCTCAGGCTGAAGGTATTATTCCTGCTCCCGAGGCATCTCACGCTATTGCAACAGTTGTTCAGGAAGCTTTAGCGGCAAAAATATCCGGTGAATCTAAAACCATCCTGTTCAACTTATGTGGCCATGGCCATTTTGACATGCAGTCTTACGATGACTATTTCTCAAACAAATTAGTAAAGCATGAAGTTACTTCGCAGGATATAGAGGAATCTTTAGCTAAATTAAATACACCTGTTATTTAATAAAAAAGGAGGTTGTTAGTGGATAACAGCCTCCTTTTTTATCTTATTATTTCTCTGGAGTGGTGAATTTCCCCCCTACGGGTGTACGGTAGGGTTCAAATGGAATTTTAAGCATTTTTGAAACATTGGAATGCTCGTGTTTTTCAAGATGTGTATCTATACCATATTGAATGTCTGACTGATTCATGTAACTGTAGGTGCCAAAAATTCTATCCCAGATGGAAAAAATATTTCCATAGTTTGAATCTGTTTGAGGTAATATGTAATGGTGGTGAACATGATGCATATTAGGTGTTACAATGGCTAAACTTAACCATTTATCCAACCTCTCCGGAAGACTAATATTTGCATGATTAAATTGAGAAAGTACAACAGAAAGTGCCTGATACAACATAATCAACCAAACAGGAGCTCCCAGAATAAAAACCCCCAGTGTGGTGAAAACAAAGCGGAAAACACTTTCACCTGGGTGATGCCTGTTTGCTGTCGTTGTATCAACATGGATATCGGTGTGATGAATCAAGTGGAAACGCCACATAAATCTTACCTTATGTTCCAGCCAGTGAATAAAATAGGCACTTATAAGGTCAAGCCCCATTAATCCGATGATTGCGTACCCAATTAAAGGAATATTATCTATAAAAGAAAGTAGTCCCCAGTGATTTGCCTGGGTCCATCGACTGGTTTGAAGTAAAAGAAATGCTAAGGCAAAATTCACCACGATGGTTGTCAGGGTAAAAAACAGGTTTATCCCCGCATGTTTCCATTTTTTATAAGAAAATCTAAACAATGGAAAGGCTGTTTCAATGAGCCAGAAAAAAGCGATTCCACCCGCGAGGATTAATGAACGATCGCGCGACGGAATACTTTCAAAATAGACCATGATAGGTTCCATACTTTTTTTATTTAAATGTAACTCAATTTATCTGATAAGTCAATTAATATTACCTTTTAGACCTTAAATCTGACAAATATCTTTCCAGTTCTTGATCATCGTAAATTAATACCTCTCTGGGTTTACTTCCATCAGCTGCACCCACAATACCTAAAGATTCAAGCTGATCCATGATTCGTCCGGCTCGATTGTAACCCAGCCTAAGGCGTCGTTGAATCATAGACGTCGATCCTTGCTTATTGCTAACAATCAATCTGGCTGCATCTTCAAGCATATCATCCAAATCGGTATATTTCAAATCAGCTCGGACATTTTCAGGATCATCCCCTTGAAATTCAGGCAGAAAGTAAGGTTCCGGGTAACCTTGTTGTGCGGCAATAAACTCTATCACCTTTTCTACTTCAGGCGTATCAATAAAAGCACCCTGTAAACGAACCATTTCACCCCCAACCGAAAGAAGCATATCACCTCGTCCAATTAACTGCTCGGCTCCCCCAGTATCGAGGATAGTCCTGGAATCAATCTTTGAAGTAACTTTATAGGCGATCCTTGCAGGAAAATTGGCCTTAATGACCCCAGTGATGATATTGACAGAAGGTCGTTGGGTCGCAATAATAAGATGGATACCCACCGCCCGCGCTAATTGGGCTAAACGACCTATCGGAATCTCCACTTCTTTCCCTGCGGTCATAATTAAATCGGCAAATTCGTCAATTACCAGGACAATGAAAGCTAAGAATCGGTGACCCTTTAACGGATTTAATTTACGTTGAACAAATTTTTCATTATATTCCCTTATGTTTCTGACACTCGCTTTTTTTAGCAAATCATACCTATTGTCCATCTCTATACAAAGAGAATTTAAGGTATAGATTACTTTTGCCGTATCGGTAATGATAGGTTCATCTTGATTTGGCAAAAAAGCAAGGAAATGATGTTCTAATTGTGAGTATGGAAAAAGCTCTACCTTTTTAGGGTCAATGAGAACTAATTTAACCTGAGAAGGGTGCTTTTTATACAACAAAGACATGAGAATAGAGTTAATTCCCACCGATTTACCTTGCCCAGTTGCCCCTGCTACCAGCAAGTGAGGCATTTTTGCCAAATCAACCACAAAAACCTCATTACTAATTGTTTTCCCCAGGGCAACAGGTAAATCCATTTTAGCTCGTTTAAATTTATCAGAGGCTAAAACTTCTTTCATGGAAACCATCTGTTTCTTTTTATTGGGCACCTCAATACCGATGGTTCCCTTACCGGGGATAGGTGCAATAATACGAATCCCCAAGGCTGATAAACTAAGTGCTATATCATCCTCAAGATTTTTTATTTTTGATATTCTGACGCCTGGTGCAGGGATTATTTCATAAAGCGTAACCGTTGGACCAACGGTCGCTCTTATCTTTGTAATTTCAATTTTATAATGTAATAAAGTTTCAATAATCTGATCTTTATGGGTTTCCAGCTCCTCTCTGTCTATTTCAAATTGCTGATCAGCATAGTCATAAAGTAATGGTAAAACAGGTTGTTCGAAAGTAGATAAATCAAGCGTAGGGTCATACGGCTCTGTATGATCTATATTTTCTCCGATAGCCTCTGAAAGACCTGCACCCATAATAAAGGAATCATTTGGCTCTGCCTTATGCATTGAACCGAGAGAATTTGCCAATTCAAGGGTTTCATTCAAAGTTTCTTTTTCCTTTGCATGAACAACTGGCTCCAGAAACAATTCTTCCCCCACTTCCAGGGAAAGCTGTTTTCCCGGACTATAAACCTTAGGTGTTTTCTCTGTTATTTCAGTTACGGGAGAATTTATTTCAGCTAGATTTTCTTCCTGAATATCTGCAAGTCCTTCAGATTCCTTTAAAACTGGTTTCCTATGAAAAACATTTGTTTTTATGTAGTTAAAAATTTCAGGTAATGACTGACCTGCCATCGGTGGATTCAGATACCAAAGGAACCGGCTTAAAAAAATAAAAAGAAATAAAAAAAAAGTGCCAACCTGACCCAAAAATCTAACCAGCCAATCACTAACCATGGTTCCAAAACCACCACCCATAGGAAATGAAAAGCCACTGAAGAGGAATGCCAATAAAACTGAAAAGAAAAGTACCTGAATAGTAATATAAAAAAGTTTTTCAGATAGTTGGGATAGAGGTTTCTTGATAATAAGCTGTCTGCCAACTAAATAGAATACATAGCATAAAGCAAAAGAAGGCAATCCAAATAAAAAATAGAAGAAAAAATTAGAGGTAATTGCCCCTAATCTACCTAAAATATTAGCTATTTCCGCGTCACTGTCTAATAATAAAGCGATGGAGAACCTTAAAACAGCATCCTGATCATCTTGCCAGGTAAATAAGTAAGAAACAAAGGCCAGAAAACAATAAAAGGCGAGAAATAAAAAAAACAAACCCCATAAACCAGGTATTCTTTCATCTTTAAATGAAAAAGATGGTTTGCTCCTTTTTTTGTTTTTCGCAACACTCATTGGTGGAATTAAATTTGAAGTCGCAAGATAAGTTTTTTTGCACTAATTCGCAAAAACTAACAATTTATTAAAAATATAGCCATTTTATAAATTATTTGTTTTATATTGCAGTCAAATAGAAAACTAAACTTTTTAAAAATGATACCAGAAGGAAGGGTTGGCATGAACCAGCGATTTATTTCAGTCTTCAAACTATTGGTTGAAAAAGGAGAAATTGTTATGAATGACAGAGGAGGAAAAGGCATTGGTGATTTTGCCAATGATATTTTAGGGAAACCTTACAGTCATATTATCAGGGCTTTTTTAAGCGATACCGATAAACGTTGTATTGATTACCATCATGTAGATAAATTATGTGAATTATATGATGTGAGTAAAACCTACCTGCTGGAAGGTAAAGGCAATCCTTTTGAAGATAAGAGAATCAGACCTTCAGGGAATGTTAGCACTATCCCTTCTTTAGCAAACAGTATAGGAAACAACAATATTTGTTTTACCAATATCGAAGCTTTTGCGGGAAATTCTGTTGAATGGGACAGTTTCAGACAAGAGAATCAGGACTATTTTCATATCCCAGGCTTAGAAGGTGTCGAGCTTTTTGCCTTTCCCATAAAGGGAAACAGTATGTTGCCGGTAATTAATGACGGAGATATTGTGGTTTGTAAACCGCTCCGTAACATGAATGAATTTAAGGAAAATAAAATATATGCCATTAACGACAGTGGATCAATCTGGGTTAAACATGTGCAGAAAGAAATTAATCCTAAAAATGGTTTGTTACAACTTAAACTTATCTCAGCCAACCATCTGGAACATGATCCTTTTCATATTGAGGTTTCAGAAAATACTAAACTATTTCAGGTAATCAGAAGGATAAGTGCCTTGGATTAATAGATTTACTCCCCAGCAGGTGAATTAAAATTAATTTTTTCCTCCTCTGACGAGTTTGTTTTTTCCTCTACTCTATTGAATATTTCTTCTGAATATTCCTTGAATTCACCTACGAGTGGTTCAAGTTTTATAACTCCCTGCCATACCTGGCCTGGATAATTTTTTAAGAAGGCATAAGTTTTAGATGAAGTTACTGCCTGGCTTTGAGGTGAAAGAACTGATTCTACAACAAACCACACAATTAGGCTATAAAAAAACGCGGAAATAGCAGCTAAAACAATTCCACCAATGACTTGATTAATAAAATTTAAATGCACCTTTTCCATAATACTTTCAATGCCTTTTCCTATTAACTTTAATAATAATAAAGCCAACAAAAAAGTGGTGGCAAAACCTGCAACCAACCAAAGCGGACCCGTTTGATTAAAAATATCATAGTATAACCTGGTAACTGCTGGGGTATATCTCAAAGCTGCTAAAATACCAAAAGCTGCTCCTAAAATAGTGAAAATAGTTTTGATTATTCCTTGGTTGTAACCCGTGTAAAAACCATAGGCTAAGACGATAATTAAAAATAAATCGATAATCATTTTAGTTTATTTAGCTTTTAGTTTCATTTTATGCAAGACACCCAACTTATTTTTTACTATATTTAGGCAATTCATTTTCACTTTATTAACCACAAACCATGAAACACATTTTCTTTTATTTCCTCTTCAGCCTGTTTTCTTTAGTAAATTTTGCTCAATCTGCAAACCAAAAATTAATTTTTGAAATTGGTAAAGATGAACAGAATTATCGAAATATTTGTGAAGCCTATCCTGAAACTTTGTTAACCTGGAAAAAGGATGACTATACACAGACCGCTTTACTTTGGTTTGACTTCCTTAAAAGTATGGAAACGTATGCCGAATCTATTCAGTTTAATTTAAACGGATTAAAATTGTGGTTGCATATTTTTTGGAACGAAAAAGGTAATATTGATTATCTGGGTTATTATATCCATCCAGCTTCCAGACAAATTGATAAAACAGAATTAAATGCTTTTCTAAGCTCTTTTTCGCGCTTAGCGACAAAGCCTGATTTTAAAAGTGGTTTAAAAATTTCACATTACACATCAGCTACTTTTCCTACCTTTGCGGGCAAAAGATGAACTTTTCTTTGTCTATTGAGTTGCTATTATATTAAATGGATTTAAAACACAAAACATGATTCGTATTCTCGCAAACGACGGCATTAGTGATGATGGTAAACTTCTTATGGAAGAAGCTGGATATGAGGTGATTACTAAAAAAGTACCCCAGAATGAACTTTGTGATGTCATTGGAAATTATGATGTATTACTGGTAAGAAGTGCAACAAAAGTTACTGCAGAAGTTATTACAGCCGGAGCTAATCTTAAAATGATTGGCCGAGGAGGTGTAGGTCTTGATAACATCGATGTTGCCTTTGCTGAATCAAAGGGTATTTTAGTATTTAATACCCCTGCTGCTTCCTCTCAGGCTGTAGCTGAACTTGCCTTTGGTCACATGTTTAACCTTGCTCGTTTTTTACATCAGTCTAACAGGAATATGGCTCTGGATGGACAAAATACCTTTGATACATTGAAAAAGAATTACGGATCAGGTATTCAATTACGCGGTAAATCGCTTGGTATTATTGGTTTCGGAAGAATTGGACAGGAAGTAGCAAGAATTGGACTGGCTCTGGGAATGAATGTTCTTCCTACCGATTTAATTATAAACGAAGCAAATATTGATATCAACATTTTTGCAAATGAAAAAGTTAACATGAATATTCATGTTCCAACTGTTCCTTATAATGAGGTTTTAGCGAAATCTGATTTTATTTCTTTGCATATACCTTTCGGTGGAGGGAAGCCACTCATTGGCGCTGCAGAAATCGCCACGATGAAAAAAGGAGTATTTTTGATTAATACCGCAAGAGGAGGTGCTATTGATGAAACGGCTCTTCTCGATGCGCTGGAAAGTGGTCAGGTTGGAGGTGCTGGTTTAGATGTTTTTGAAAATGAACCCACCCCTAAAGCAGCCCTTCTTTCACACCCAAATATTTCCCTTACGCCTCACATCGGTGCTGCCACGCTTGAAGCTCAAGCAAATATTGGATTAGAAATTGCAGACAGAGTGATAGCCTATTTCGGTGATCTTAGATAAATTTAACATAATGTAGGGTGAGGCAAAATATTCATCACCCTACTTTAACTTATTTCATTAGTTTTAAAAAAGTACCCAAAATCCAGTGAGATTCCGCCTGAATCAGATTTTCCAGCGTCACATCTACTTTACCGCTGAGCATCTTAATATCCTTAATTAATTTTCTGAAGTTTTCCGTTTCTAGTCCATCCCCTTTCACGTTGCTTAACTCGTCCAGGTTTTTTAATAAAGGTTCCAATTCCCTCTTCTTTCTTTGAATCATTATATTCCGTGTCATAATCCAAATATCTTTCTCCGCAACGAAATATTCTCTTCTTTCTCCGACTTTTAATACTTTTTGTATCAATTGCCAATCCATAAGGGCATGAAGATTAATATGAACATTGCCTCGAGACATCTTAAGATGATCCATTATTTCTTCCGCACTCAAAGGCTCTATGGTCAAAAGCAATAAACCATGTATTTCAGCCATTGCTCTGCTTACTCCCCATTGAGTGGACATGGTCCCCCAGACCTGTAAAAATTTTTCTTTCCCTTCAACTAATTCCATAATGCATTAATCTGTTTTATCTTAATGCTTAATAGATTTAATGGTCATTTGTTCGAAAAAAAATTATTTCAGCTCATTCCCTTTTTCCAAAAACGGACATTTTACAATCTGTGCTGGTAAGGATTTATTTCCCATACTGATATGAATGGTATTTCCCACTTTTGCTTCTGAAAAAGCTACATAACCCATGCCAATGGGGTAATTTAACGTTGGAGACATGGTACCAGAGGTAACCACGCCAATGGGTTCTCCCAGATTATTTAAAATTTGATACCCATGTCGGGGAACGCGACGTTCCTCTAAACGAAAACCCACCAGTTTACGACTTATACCCTCTGCTTTTTGATTAAGCAAAAATTCTTTTTGAATAAATTTATCCTTATTTAACTTTGTTATCCAGCCTAATCCCGCCTCCAGAACGGAAGTAGTATCGTCAATATCATTTCCATACAAGCAATAACCCATCTCTAACCGAAGAGTATCTCTGCAACCTAATCCAGCGAGCTGAAGTCCATATTTTTCACCCTTTTCAACAAGAATATCCCAAAGCTTTAAAGCATTCGTCTCCTCTACATAAAGTTCAAAACCACCCGCACCCGTATATCCTGTGGCAGAAATCAATACATTATCTATACCTGCAACTTTGCCCTTTTTGAACGAATAATACTTAATTTGAGCCAGATCCACCTGGGTAAGTTCTTGTAAAAGTAAAATTGCCTTAGGACCTTGTAATGCCAAGAGCGCTGTATTTTCAGAAATATTTATAATCCTGGTATCGTAACGATTATTTTTTTGTAACCAGTTTAAATCCTTCTCTATATTGGATGCATTTACAACCAACATAAAAGCTTGTTCTCCCGCAGCACACTGATCATCGAAAAGTCGATAAACCAATAAATCATCTACAATACCTCCAATTTCGTTGGGAAAACAAGAATACTGTATATCACCTGGTGCAAGAACAGTGACATCATTTACAGTAAGCTCATTAACTAATAAAAGAGCTTCTTTGCCCTTTACAATGAATTCTCCCATGTGAGAAACATCAAACAAGCCAGTATTCCTTCTGACAGCCTGATGTTCTTCATTAATACCTTTATAGGAAATAGGCATTTCATACCCGGCGAAAGGAGCCATCCTGGCATTTGCTGCAATATGTCTTTCGAAAAGGGGTGTTTTTTTCATTTAATTGATTTAATCCCTTATGGTAATGTTTATAATTTTATCACCGGGTGATAATTGGGTCGCTAAGGAAAGCCCCTTTTTTACCTGACCAAAGAGGGTGTAATTTCCGTCCAGATGAGGGGTTGCTGAATGGGTAATAAAAAACTGGGTTCCCTCAGTATGATTACCCGCTGAAGCCATACCCACACAACCTGGACGATCATAATATATGGGTGGTAATTCTGATCGGATAGAGTAAGGTAAACTCCCAAAACCGTCCCCTCGCGGGCAACCACCTTGTGAGACAAAATTTGGGACGATTCTATGAAAATTTTTTCCTTTAAAAAATCCTGATTTGCTTAATTCGATAAAATTTGCTACGGTTCCAGGCGCAATATCTGGAAACAACTCGAGCACAATGGTACCTTTTTCTAAGGTAATCATTGCCTCAACCTGATTAGAAATATTAGCTAATAAACTCCACTTAATTGGATGATTAAATACAGGTTTTTTAATGATTGGCGTATTTAAACCTTTCCAAAAGGCAATAGTCATCTCAATTTCTTGCTTGGTTTCTTGTTCTTCGGGCAGTTTCAACTTCAAAAGGGCAGAATCAAGAAAGTTTATATCTGGTAAAATAGCCCTGAAATTTCTATCCTCGTTTCTTAAAGCACCAGCTATTACAGCACTAATCCCCGCATCATTCATCAAAAAAGCATTTTTAAAAATGACTGCCAAATCTTTTTCAACATATTTTCGGTTTTTCCGAAATTGCTTATCAAAATTAACCGCTGAACATAATGCAGTCAATGATTCTGCTGCAGCTGTTTTTACAATATAATCTTTTGACTCCCACATTTGCTGATTTATGTACCTGTAATTCCACCCATGTTCCCCTAATGCTTTTAAAAAAGCTGCTTTAGCTTCAGGTTTTTCAGCCCTCAGATATTGATTTTTGATTACAGCATTTAATTTATATTTCTCTTTACCTATGGTATCCCGTTGATAAAAATGTCTGTTTGCCGCTGCATAAAGTAAAGCCCTTACAGGCCAGGTAATCAAAGAATCAGCTGTAAGTTGCCAATATGTTTTGGCTTCTTTTGCCATTCCTTTCTCAAGAAAAAAACTTCCTGCCTCTCTGCTTAAACTTTGATCGGAAGCTTTCAGACTTTTGTAAGCTGCAACCCTTGCCAATTCATAATTTTTATTCCTAAGGGCACGCAAAATATTCATTTTAACTCGACTATCTTCTTCCTGATTGAATCCGTTTAAAAGAGCATTTTCTGCTTCCGTTCTGTTTATTTTTCCCAGTATGGTCGCTATTACCATTCTTATTTCGGCATTTCTTTCTCTTTGAAACTGGGGTATTAACTCATTTTTAAAGGTATCTAAAGCTAAATCTTTTATTCTTGCCAGATAATGAGCACTCATTAAACGGACTTCTTCTGGATATTGACTGTTTACGGTCATGGCGACCATACGTTTTGTCCCTTCTTCCGAATGCATATTGCGAATACCAAACCTGTACAAACCCAAAACCTGTCCCATTAAAAGCGTCGTATCCTTCGGTAAATAAGTAGTTACTGAACCAAGAAATTTCATTGTCTTTTCAGAACCGCATTTTCCAAGTGCTTCTAAAATCACCCCATTCAAGAGTAAAATTTTCTTGTCATTAGCAGCAGCATCAAATGCTTCAATGAGGCATTCCTCTGCCGAAGGATCCCCAATTTGTCCTAAAGAAAATGCGGCAGCCTCACGAACAGCAATAACAGTATCCTTTAATAAAGGGCAAAGGGCACCTATTGCTTTAGCATCTTTAACAGAGGCAAATGCTTTTGCAGCTACAACTCTCCATGTTGGATCATGATCTTTTAAATATACCAGCAGACTATCTGTCTGAAGTCTGTCCTGGAAATTATATATTTTTTTAAAAGTTGGATTTGTCCATAATTTTGATTGAGGACGAACACGTAAAATAACTTCCTCAGGCATTTCAGGAATACAGGAAACAAATGTTAGAAGGCAAATAAACAGAAACCCCGTCTTCAAATGGGAAGTCAATAATTTAATCATCTCATTATCATTTTAAAATTCTTCTTCTCCAAATTCATCCTCAACATTTGAAGAATTATTCCTAATGGCACTATTCACCTTATTACAATCCATTTCGATACTAAATTCACCTGAAGGTTTTAGAAATCTCAAAGATGGATCATAATCTATTTTTTTCATTTCTTCTAGTTTCTTCATGAAAGAAACAAAAAATGGCTTTGCCATTCTTGCCCCCTGCCCATTTGAGGAAGTCCTGAAATGAACCCATTTATCTTCAGCACCTACCCATGTTCCAATGACCAATGAAGGAGTGATACCCATGAACCAGCCGTCGACAAAATCATTAGTGGTTCCGGTTTTTCCCCCTGCCTCGCTTTTTAATCCTCCCATACCCCCTGCATATTTCAACATTTCTACCATAACGAAGTTAGGATCAGAAGGAATTGCTCTTTTTTCCTCTGGATAGCCCTCATAAATTAATTTTCCGTTTTTATCTTCTATTCTTAGTATGTGTAATGGCCTGTTAAAAACGCCATTATTCGCAAAAGTGGTGTATGCTCCTGTCATTTCCATAACGCTAAGGTCTGCTGATCCTAAACAAATGGAGGGAGAT
>Ga0214917_10004026_pt1 | contig 16653 bp, 5 predicted proteins | sample LL_1208_BB_MetaG_FD_177983 | JGI IMG/M metagenome (GOLD analysis project Ga0214917, IMG submission 177983) | Freshwater microbial communities from Lake Lanier, Atlanta, Georgia, United States - LL_1208_BB | ecosystem: Environmental > Aquatic > Freshwater > Lake | place: USA: Georgia | collected... | reverse complement strand
GATACCCTACTTTATATTGTTCGGATATTATGAAATGGCAAGATGGGCAAGGATGTGAAATTTATGATTACTTTCAAAAAAATAAAGATATGATTATGTTCAAATACAAAGGCATGGATAGATATTTTTTTCATGAACCTGTACCGGTGGATTTATTACCCACAGGCATTGCTTATTCGTATTGGAGAGGTGCGAGATATGGCAAAGATACCACTCCAGGAAAATTACGAAAAGATTTTGAAGTTTGTATATTGAATAATGGTCTCAAACAAGAAGATGTAGAGAACTCTTGGATAAAAGATTATTGGGTTGAATGAAAATAATAGCTGTTAGAATAGGCAATAGATACGGTCCTGAATATGAGAAGTATTTGGAATCCAAATTGCCTGAATATGAGTTTCATTGGATTAGAGAAGCCATGGCAGATAATATTAAACTGCAATGGAATAAGATGTATGGCATGACACTAGAGCAGGATAAACCTATTTGTGTGATAGATATTGATATATTATTAATTAATGATTATAAAAAAATATTTGAATATCCTGTACAGCCTGGAGAATTTCTAGCCGCACCTGGTTGGTGGAGAGATCTTAAAGGTGAAGAAAAAGAAAGATTTACCATTAATGGTGGATTCTACAAATACTATCCTCGTGATTGTCATTACATATATGAAAAATTTATGAGTAATCCTGAACATTGGCAAAAAAAATACATCGAAGAAGGCTTTACAAGTGGACCGGTTAATGGAGAACAGCATTTTATAGAAGATTCTGTGAGAGAAAGATTAAAATTAATTACATTACCTAAAGCATGGTTTTGTAGGATGGAAGCTCGAGAAAAACATTTTGCTCGACATACTTTAACTACGTTGAACAGTCGTTATAAAGAAATTACAGGTAATCCTTACATGTTTTTAGGTAATCAATTTTATCCAGAAATAAAATTTGTTCATTTTACCCACATGGACAATCATCCGCACGATTGGGAAAAATATAATCTATTCGTTTAAAAATTTTCCAGCAATATACAGAGATTCTAGTGGAGTTTTTGCTTCGCGAAGTTTTTTCTTTAATTCGGTGTTGTTAGATTGTGTTACCTTTGGTAAGTCAAATATTTTTAATTTGATATTAAAAAGTAAATCCATACCTGTTTTTCCTTCCGGAGGATTAAACAAGTGATCTAATGTTAATTTGTCTTGAGGATCGATTGCAGCAGGATCATATATTAATCCATGCTTTGAAGCCATATCTTTAACAATAAATTCCCATGCAATTGCTTCATGTTTGCATTTTTGATCAGTCATTGTAGAAATTTCATCTGTTGTAAAGGTTTCTAGCAATTTAACGTACATCCTATTATTAAGATCTGTTTCTACTGCAATCTCATGCTGTTGTTTGTTTTCATTGTCTTGCCAGATTGCTAATATTAAATTTTTTTTATTATTGGCAAATACTGCACTGATAAATTTTCCGCGGTCCAAATTCATTAATCAATTCTTGCTTTCAATGTATAAACATTGATAACCTGTTGCGTGCCATCTGGAAACTCTTGTGCTCTATAATCATCAGCACCTACAAATAGAGTTTGATAATTTCCTGTGCCATCTAATCGACTATCTGTCATGGCTGAACCAACAGTTGTCCCTGTGCCTGAACCATTCACTCCGTATTCATAACGTATTTTATATCCAGCCTCAGCCTGTATCATGTATCTAATAGCTGCACCTATGGCAGTATCTATAGCTGCGTTAGTCATAGCAACCACATTGCCATCAGTATTAACTCTAACCATTGAAGGCAGAGCAGGCAGAGCAGGAACATCTTTTTTTAACAGATAATAATTCTGTATGGTGGTTGGTTGATCTTGTGCTTCTGGTATCTCTGCTGATGAATATTGTGTTGTGTCTGCTCGAGTGTCTGAGAATACGGGTATTATGGTGCTGCCATCTGGGCCTGGCACTGCTGTGTAATCTGTTAAGGAAGTGGTTGTGTGTATGGTGTATATTTCTGCAGCGAGCAATGAAGGAAATACTGTGGATCCATCTGCAGCCGTCCAACCACCATTAAATACCTCTTCAGCAAAAGTATCATACATGTCCTGTAGATTCATTGCTCTAACGTTGCCATCTGCTGTGTAGTAGGCAGGATATTGTGTGGGAGTGGTAGCAGGATTTGGATCTGATGCTACTGTCTGTTGTATTCTGGCAATGGCCACATTCACCACGCTGGGTTCTTCTGTAGTTCCCTCTCCGGGAAATGAAGAAACACTGACACTGTAATTTCCTGCCTGTAATCTTGTATCGGTTATTGTGCCTAGGTTACCTCCAGAATTTACCACTGTCAATGCTACAGAAGGATTTGAAACGTATGACCAAAACATTCGAGCTTTGATCTGTGCAATTTGTGTATCGGTCATCTCTCTTAGATTTCCGCTAGCATAATATAAAGGTCTACGAACTGCCATTTTTATAATCTCTTTGTAATATTATAAATGTTTTTGAAAGTACTGTCAATTAATACAATATTTTCCATTGTATATTAAGAACCTGCGCCGTATATGGTTTTTAATACTGTTCCAGTTGAATCTAATATTTGTAGAGTCACTGTGTCTTTTAACATTGCAGCACCCACTGTGCCGGTATCTGCTGAAGTTATCACAGTGCCTGATCTGTTTGGTAAAGTTAATGTACGATTGGCACTTAATGCAGCAGAACTTATTGTAGATTTGTAACTTCCACTTACTATTGCTAATCCATCGCTGCCTTCGGTTACTGTTACAGCACTAGAACTTACTGCTCCTGTTAATGCTCCTGTAAAAGCAGTAGCATTCACTGTGCCCACTACATCTAATTTGGTTGAAGGCGAACTAGTTCCAATACCCACTCTAGAAGTAGCTCCATCCATGGTCATTACTGTGGTAACAACTCCTCCATCATTCACTCGGAATATTAAATCTGTATCTACTGTATTATTTTGTATATGAACTCCTGATGGATCTAATAATATTCTTAGATCACTGTCAATACCTATTGTTAATCCTGTGTCATTTATAATTGAAAGAGATCGTGTAGTGGAACTAGTAGATGATCCGTCTATTCTAAGATATGAACCAGCAGCTTCACCACCTAGAGCATCTGAGTTTGTGGCTGTGCCTGTAAATTTGTTTCCTGCGATTGCAGTGGATAAATTTATTCCTTTGGTTATGGTAGCAAAACCTGATATTGCCACTTTAGGTGTGAAACTAGCATCACTGATTATAGCCACTTGCACATCGTTGTTGTAAACTCGAGTGATGTTTCTTTCATTATCACTGCTGTCTGATATGGTGCTGTATTCAAAACCGTTTTTTGTACCAGATGATGCTGGTGGTCCTACTAGTACGTTTGTGGCTCCATTATTAAAATATAATTGCTGAGTATCACTGTCAATCCAAAGGTCACCTGCATTCAATCCTGCAGGTGCCACTGATGAATATGTTGCTCCACCCACTGGTTGAAAAGATGATCCTGTGTAAACTTTTATTTTTGCAGATGTTTCATCGTACCATAACTGACCTTTGATAGGTTTTCCAGGTGCTGAAGTGTTAGAAAAATTTTCTAGTAAGTGTAGAAAATTTTCAGCAATTACTTCTCCGTATCCAGCATAACCTTTGCCCACAAATTCTAGATCTGTTTGTGTATTCAAAATAGAATCTTGTACTGTGTACTGATTGGGCGACGCTGCAGTATTAGATTTGTTAACTGTATAAGCCATTTATTTTATTCCGTAAATGTTGTTAACGATTGTATCCTTAGAGTATAATCAATTTGTATCAGTCTGTTTAAACTTTTTTGTACAGGATGGAATATCACATGAGTCAATAATTTATTAGATGTTCCATTTTCTGTGCCTTCCCAAGATTTTAATCCTAACTCATCAAATACAAAATCACCATTAAAATTGGTTGTGTTATCAAATGCTTCTTGTCCTGTGGGTTCACCGTAATCCAGTGTACAAGTCACCACTATATCTGTGTATTTGTTTCCAGCAGTGTGACGAATTTCCATTTTGTTTCTGGTAGTGTCTTTGTTGGTGGCTGAATTATCATCCACAACTTTGTAATAGGTTTGATTGTACAGCGATGCATTGGTTCCTGTGGTGTTAGGTGTTAGATATGTTATAATACCTGTGGGATCCACTGTGGTTCCACCGTTGCCGAATGCCATTTCATGAACGAATCCTGTGTTCTTATTTGCAAGACTGTTAGCCAGTGCTATACTCATGTTCTCATAATGAATAGCATTTCTTTTGTCCACAATAACTTCACCTGTGGAAGGATCCCATATTTTAATATGTCCTTCCATTTTAATGCCGGAATGATCCTGTGGCTTTTTATTGTTCTGCTCTTGCTGAGTATTTTTGTTATTCTCTTGTTCTGTCATTGCGTTGTATTTATTCAGGTACATTTGTTGGTTCTCCTGCTATGAATTTTGCTTGGTTAGTTGTTGATTTTTGCAGTCCTTTACCATCGGCTGCAGTGCCTGCTCCTTGAGTATACCACACTACTCCACGTTTTTGTACAATTTTTACCTGTACATCTGCTGCTGGAGTACCGGTAAGTACCACATTTGCAGTGCTGCCATCCACTGTGTAGTTTGTAGTGCTGCCATCTTCGCTCATATATGGCAATCTTCGACCTCCCACAAACACATCTAATTCATATGGTGTGGCTGCTGCAATTGTGCTAGGGAATATATTCGTACTACCATCTCCCATAGATGTTTTTGTGTAAATTGTTTCTGCGTAAGGCACAGTTTGAGAACCTGAAGCATCCACTACCGATGTGCCTGCAGCATGTGTTCTTATACCTGTTCCTAAAGTACCTCTTCTCAATTGAGATAGAGTGTTGCTAGATTTAATAAAATATTCAATTCTTTCTTTGTCTATGAATATAACTCCTGGTACCGATCCTCCTGGAGGAGATGCTAATACGCTACCATCTGCTACTGTGATTGATGTGGCATCATCTGCCAGTGCTGCAGCCAATGTTGTGGTATTGTCAGCACTAATTCTTTTAAAGAAAGTTCTATTCAACATATCTTTGAATATGCGGAATCCTGTGGCGTTGGTAGCACTCTCCACAGCAAAATACATCACGTCTATTCTATCTGCTGGTGATACTGTTAAACCACCTATGGTTATCTTATTGTTTGTTAAAAGAAAATTGTATCCTTGTGTCAATGATTCTCCATTTAACCATACAAACACATAATCGCTATTAAGAGGTGTATATTCTAGATAAAATTCTCCTGACACAACACCAGCAAACGTTTCTCTTCTTTGATTCATTCCTACAGCATTATTAAATGTTATGGCTACAAAGATATCTCCAGATGATAAAGATATTCCATCAGCAGCCAGTTGTGTTGGTTTTAATATCACATCTGATCCTTCGTTGTAATAATGATTATCCAATAATACAGACACAGCAATAACATCTGTACCACTTGGAGCAGACACAAACTGTATCTGTTGTGTGCCAATGTTCACTGTGTAGTCTGTGAACTGATATTTTTTAGAACCGTTGACATAAACTTCTACTTCGTTGGCCACTGTTACTGTGTTGGCAGGATCTGTGCCTAAACTGTAACTTGTAGTGCTGCCGTCTCCTGCGTAATAGGTATTGTCTGGTCCTCTCAATATTTTTCCGTTTACTTCTAAAAGCGTCAATCCTGAATATGGTCCAATAGCACCTGCAGGATATGTCAAAGTATATCTGTTGGTACCATCGTGTGTCAACTGCTCACTTCTAACTTCAGCATAAGCTCTGCCACTGCCCACAGATTGATTGAATGATGATATCTGTATTAATTTGCCTGTTGCTGGAGGCAATAGAGTGGATCCATCACCGGTATGTAATGTTATTGTGATTAATTTGCCCAACACTGTGTAATTGTAGGCCGATGTTGGTTGTCCATCCACAGTCACATACAATTGGCTGGCCGCACTGTCTAATTGGAAAGTCTCTCTAGCAGATGTTGTGAATGATGCTGTGGATCCATCGCCAATGAAGGTGTTCAATACCATGTAATTACTTCCAGACACAGCAAAGCTCTTGATAGATATTTTGATGCTTGTATTTGGTGTTGATAAAAAAGTCACAGTTTTTGCAGCAGCATCTACTGTGTATTCGTCATTCTGCCTCATGGTTTGACCATCTAATGTCACTATCACAGAATCATCTGTTCCTGGATATTGACCTATATTGTAAATTTGAGTTACACCATCACCGATGTAATTTTTGTTTACAATAAACGGCACGCCTGATTCTGGTGTGGTGTAAACTTTAATGTCCACAGTGTCGAACATGGATCCTGGCACATTCTCTTCCGGAGCGTAGCTGGTTTCTGGTGTTATGAATCCATCTCCTTCTAATATAATATCACTTGGTGCTATTCCCACTGCCGATCCAAAAAGACCTCCACTGATCAATGAATCCAGTGTTTTGTCATCTGTGGGTGTTAGGACTCCGTCATCATCAAATGGTATGAACTGTACTTCATCTCCGTTGCCAACCACCGAGCTGTCATCAGGTATAACTGTGAAAGTTTTGGTAGATCCATCGCCTCGGAATACCAGTGATGTTTGTCTCACACCATTTATGTACACTGTGTATACATCGGTTGCACTCGGAGCAGTTGCAAATGTAAATGCTGTAGAGCTACCATCTCCATAGAATGTTTTAACTCGACTTAAACCGTAAGTGTCCCATGGATTGTCATACCATGGAGATCTATCCCAACCTTGTCCACTGTTAAATGCCAATCCTGTGACCATAACTCCACCGTAGTCCACTCCAGTCATCACTTGAGATAACTCGTTGCCTGGCATGCCAGCATCTGGAGCATATAATCCCAGCGTTCTTTCAGCAGCAGTGATGTAAGGTTCGTCGCCTCGCAATTTTGTTAGATGAGTTAATCCGTCATCAAAGTTTTCTGTGCTGGTAAATCCGCTGTTAACTTTATAGAATCCATCTTCGTATCTGATTAAATTGTTGTAAGCATAGGCTGTATTTGCTGCCCAATCCAACACTGTGGCTGTGGATTGCACTCGGTCAAATTTGATTGTGGTAGCAATATCTCTCACAAGATCATTTCTTAAATTGGCATAAGCTCGAGCAGCATCTGCTGGCGTGATTCCTCCGGCTCCTCCACCTGTTAATACCACTCGTGGTGTGGCTGTGTAATTGCTGCCTGGTGTTAATAATCTTATTCTTGTCACAGATCCGTTCTGTATTATTGCTGTGGCTGTGGCTTGAGTATTATCTGCTGTGGTATAAACTTCATATGCTGTGGGTCTGTCTGTAATTGCTGTATTCTGTCCTGTGTCTGGCATATAAAATTCTACGCCCGCGTATTCATCGAATGTGAACAATGAACTAGTACCCGATCCACCCGCTTGCCTGTCTGCTAGATCAGCATCTGCGGCTGCTGTGTACAATGGATAGAAATATCCTGATTGACCTGATGTTGCGCCACTGTTGCTTCTGCCCAACACTGTGAACGGTCCCACTGATTTGGTTGTTCCGCCTACCAGTGTAACTGTGGGAGCAGTCACGTATCCACTACCACCTTTGGTTACCACAATAGAATCCACATATTTTTTATAATTGTCTCTCCAAAAACGATAAGGATAAGTTGCCATCACAGACACATCTGCTGTCACGTCCACATTTCTAATACTGTTACCATCATAGAATGCTGGAAGATCAAAGTCTGTGTTGATTCCGTCCTGCGTTTCTGTTTTGGTATATCCTAATTTGTATTCTCTTATTTTTGTATGGAAGGGTTTAACTTCATTGATATAATCTTCCACAAAGTTTTCGTTGCCTACTCTATAGGTCTTACGCTGATCCAGCGGTCTTAAACTGTTGGTTACATTTATAAATGACGATTTGTTTAACCAATCCACATACAACTGCTCTTCTAACACTTTTCTTAATCCTATAAAGAATATATTATTGTATTCCACTGCAAGATCTCCCACAAATATGTCATCTCTAAGAGCTTTTAATATATTTCTAGTTTCAATTGTGGGTTCTTGATCAAAGAAATTTGCATCAAATGTATCATCGGCATCAAACCCTGTGTTCTTAATAGTGTAATCATACAGAGCTTTGGATAATTGTATTGTACCATTCTGTGTAGCAACATTTTTTAATCCTTCTGCAGTTTGTTCAAATAATTTCCATCCGCCTGTGTCAGCTCTTAATACTTTTACAATCTCTCCAATCTCTAACCCGACAGTGTCGGCTTCGTACTGATAGTTAATCTGCTTATCGATCACAGTGTTTGTGTCATATCCTTCAGCATACCAATCGGCTAGATTATAATAAGTGCTGGTTTTGTATGTTTGTACTTTGGTTCTGGTCCATTCTGTAAGGTTCCAGTTATAAATTGCCCAAGAACCTTTGCTATTCTCTTCATCGCTGGCTACTAATACATTGATTGTGCCGCTGATATCTCTGGTATCAATGTATGTTAGATCTGCATAGCTTTCCACTCTACGATCCCATTCTCCTGAAGCTTCTGTGGGTTCTGGGTCAGCTGAATTTAAATTTACGTAACTGATACTGTTGGCCAATTCTTTTGTTTTTAGTACAGTGTTACTGTAATCTATGATTTCTTTTAAAGCAGCAAATCTATCCACATACCAGTTCTGTCTAGGTCTAACACTATTTCCATATCGTTGATTGATTGGCAATGTCATATCTGGTACTTCGTTGCCTGATGTGTCTTTGCCCACAAGACTATCCCACCATTTTTTCTCTAATAATGCATTTGGACGATCATCTTTGTCACCTTCTCTGATTAATTTCCATACACTGTGTGCTGTATCTTCATTGATATTATTTTTATAATTTATATTAAGAACTGTATTGTCATTTGTTAAACTATTTTTAACATTAAAAATTATTAGTGAATTGGTTCCTGTGATAGCATAATATTTTATTCCTGATACTAGAGGATTTTCAATTAAATTAGCCACGTATGCAGTGGTGTTTTTTCTTTCTGTAGCTGATTTATTTTTTGGAGGTAAAAATACAGAATTTTTTACCCAAAAATAATAATAATTAACAAAACTATCAGAAATGATGTTGTATTTTTGTTTCACTGTAAAAACTGTGTTATCTGGATGTAGAGGTTTTCCAGAAACTCCTTGTGACAGTCCAGGTACTGTGTCTGCTCTCAGATTCCATTCTGATGGCAGTAGAGTTGACTCAACCCACTCATATACATCAACTGATGATCCTGGAAATAATTTTCCCCAATTTTTAGTTTGATATTCTAAACCGTGTTGTTCGTACCATAGCCATCTTACAGTGCTCATGTCCCACCAAACTTCGCCCACATGCTCTTCACCCCATGCTGTTTTTGTATTAACAGTTTTATTCGTAGTTCCAATGTTGTATACTGCTGGATCCCATTCGGTTTTGTAATTGATTTCTCTGTCAGCTATACCCAGTATTCTACCTTTGATAGGATCATAGTAATCTAAATAATCAATTATTTCATTATTTGCACTATCAAAAATAAAAGAAGAATCAACTTTTTTATCATTAACAAGATTTGTTTCAGTAGACAATGCCGTCCATGCATAAGAATTTCTATCTTTGAGATCAAATATTGTTACAGTTCCGTCGTCTACATGATATGTACTGCCATCTGATGATAATGTATCATCTTGAGGTGATCCCACAAACACTGCTGTGTCTGTTATGAATATTCCTCTGCCAAAATCGTCATTGGCATCTACGTTGGTTGTAACTAATTTGTCATCTATTACGAATTCTGTGTCATATTTTGTAGCAGTAAACACTCCGCCAGATCCTATATTAAGATCCACTATATCTGTATCTCCTAAATCAAACGTTGTGATTCCGTTATCAAAACGCATACTTCTATTATTTCCAAATTTTTCAGCACCTATCACTATTCTATTGTTTGATCTATTGATTTGTACTGTGGATCCAAATCTCATATTTGTAGCAGATTCGGGAGCTAAAATAGTTTGTTGCAGAGTATAGGTATTTGTTGATCCATCAGCGTTCCATTTATAGATATAGATCGCTCCAGCATCGTTTTGTTCTCCTTGATCTTTTCCAGGAGCAGATATTATGAGCAATCCTCCGTCGATGCTCATAGAAATACTTTCTCCAAACGCGGTGTTTAGAGTACTGCCGTCTGCATTTACACCTTTCAATGTTTGTCTATGAGTAAAAATATGTTTTGTACTGCCATCTTCTATGCTGCTGCCATCATCATTTACACTGTTTTTAGTGAATATTTCTACCTGTCCAGCATTGCCCGGAGCAACACTACTGATTGCTATTATATCTGCATTATCATTAACTGCTAATCTGTGTCCAAATCTTTTGCCGAATCCGGGTTCTGTGCTGTATATGGCAGAATCCTGTCTCCATACAGGTATTGTGCTGTCTGCTAGGTCTTTCTGCAGAGTATGCACATATACCACTCCTGAGTCGTTGTTTAATCCTGGTGCTGATGCAAAAAGAAATTTTGGTCTAGTTGAAACTGTGCTGGCATCTGAAGGTTCTGCTATGGCACAAGCCCATCCATAATTCATATTTACCAATGTAGAGCTATTATCTGTGGGTGGTAACACAGTGTTATATAGAGAATAATTTTTATCTACATTATTCCATGCAAAAACTTTTATTAATCCAGAATTTTCGTGTCTGGTACTGCCGTCATTTGCTAATGTATTAGTGTAAGGAGCTCCTGCCGCAATATAATTTTCGTCTGTGCTGATTGTTAAAATTTCTCCCAATCGAGGTGTGGCGTCGTTACCATCGATCATCTGATAACTAGACGTTGGAGAAAATAAAGCACCTGGTTCGTTCTCTGCTCTATAGAAAAAATGTATATGTCCTTGACCTTCTCCTGGAGCTGCTACTATTAATGTTCTACCATCATTTCTAGCAACTATTTGATAACCAAAATATTGCTCATTATCAGAATCGGGTGATAGTAATAATTTTGTTTCATAAGGATCTGTTTTTTCATAGATGTTCCATTTATCTTGGGTATTACTATCAGCAAACACTCTATCCCCATTAACAAAATTTGCTGTGTCCACATCTCTATAAACACTGTAAGGTATTCGATCATTAACGTTATCCATGCTAGGAATTCTTACACTGACCCACTTGTAAATGTTACCGTAGGTGTTTACAGTGGACTGATCTGATAATATCACTGTGCTGGATATTCTATTCGATTTGTTATAATTAAATATCAATGATGCTGTAGTGGGTGTGCTGTATACTTTGTATACCCCATTTAATTGTGTGCTTTGACTATTCAATATTGTGAAATAATCACCTGCTACAAAATTGTGATTTCCAGTAAGTATTACTTCCAATTGAGTGGCATTGTTAATCGATCTCATGGCAATAATTTTTAATCCAGTGGATGTCAATCTCAATACGTCCCAATCATTGTTGTCTTTTTTTGCTACCCATACTAGATCATTTTTGGTTATAGCTGACACATCAAGATTAAGAAGATCTGTAGATGTAAAAGCAGTATGATCCACATCCAGTAATCTAGGATATCCTGCTGTTTTAAATTTTTGAACTGTGTCTTTATCTGTGCCCTCTTCGGTATAATCATACAGAGAGAACGTTTCTTGACTGTTATATTCTATGGTTTTATTGTATAATTCAGCAGTAAGTACTCTAACAGATTTTTCCCAATCCAAAGAATCTGACACATTGTCTAGTATTTCTATGCTCTGTATATTGTTAGTAAATGTGTTATCAGGCATACGAATCTGTACAGATTTTTTATTATCTGTGTTTCCAAATTCTCCCACTCGAATCATCCATTCAGGATAGATATTAAGATCAATATTTTCTCCATAGAATTTTGCTTTGACCAGTTTATCAATAGCATTAAGTGTACCTTTTTCTCTGATAAATCCTTGATAAAATTTGTATTGAGAAACGTCATTTAAGAAAAGATTATCTAGATAACTTCTAGATTGATATCCAGTAAGATGTTGAGCTAATCTTTGTTGTCCTTCATCAAAGTTGTTGCTTTCTAAGTTATAAAAATCATTAAACTGTGAAATCTTATAATCAAAGTTAGGTATTAATTGTGCAGCAGGTTTGTTTGCTTTCTTTTGCCATTTATCTGATTCAAAAGTGTTTCCAGAATTATGATTAACCTTAGAAGTGTAAAATTTAGCATTGTATTCTACTGTGTCTCCAATTTGATAATCGGTGTTGGCTGTCCACGCTGCTACTTGAGCTTCATCAAAAACAAATCCTGGAGAATAATAATCACCATTCCAGTCTCCGGTCTTCCAACCGATTAATCGGAATCTCTGTTGGCGGAATCCTGTTGCTAACTGTAATAGAATGTCTGAGAACACTGTGATATTGTCAAATAATATTATGTGTTCTTTCTGTACGGCATTCATTGTGATGTTGTATATGCCTGATTCTGGAAACTTGCTCACTATTTCGAAAGTGGTTCCTATGCGTTTGGTACTGATTGATTTATTGTTAATTGTTCTACCAGCAGAATCTAGTACTGTGTATTCTCCCTGTAGATTCTTCAATCTTCCTATCACACTGTCTTTGGTTGTGAGATGGAATCCTTCTGCCCCTGGACTTAATGTAATAGCCGATCCTGGCGCCCATCCTTGTCTAGTCCAATATAAGAATTCTTTAGCAGATAGATCCCAATTAGCAGTTTCTTTTAATTCCTTAGTGAACCTATCAAAAACAAATCCTTGTGATTCTAAATATTTTCCATATCCTGTTAGAAAATTCACTACTGATTGAACATCTTTAAACACTGTGCCATAAGTTATAACTTTCTCCACATTTGTGTAATCTTTATAAATGGTTGCTCGAGCGTTGCCTGCTTCAATGGAATAACTGTTGCCATTTTTTAATGGTTCAAATATTTTAAAATATGGTTTAATTGTATTATAACCAATAACTTTGTATCCACCTTCCAGTGTGCTGCCATCTCCTGTGGTAGCAGTGTTTAATTCTATCAACACTCCTGAATATTCAAATGTGTTTATTGGATTGCTGATTCTAAATAGTATTTTATAGTTCTCATCTGGTATGAATTGTGAACCAGCTGTGGATCCCGGGCTAACACTATCTGTTAATATTCTTAAATTTTGTTTGTCTGAAAATCCTCCCAATTTATATGCTAATTGTACATTGAGATTTTTCATTTTATCATAGAAAAATACTGCTGGATCCAATCCATTTTTAACTAGATAGTTCACAACGAACGGTTGATATCCTCCAGTGATGTAACGAGTGATTATTCCGGTTTCATTATCTGTTGATGTTTCCAAATGATATTTGGCAGAACGTATATTCTGTGCTACTTCGGTGTCGGTATCAATAATATTGCCTGAAACATTTAAACCTAATCTACTGTTATCAAAAAATAATCCAAAGAATTTTGCTGGGCGGGTTAATGCTAATAATTTTGTTACAGCAAAAGGGTATTGAGCACTTCTTCTCCAAGCAGTTTCTGCTGGTGAGTGATCTCCAAATTTCCACACTTTATTGACGCCTACTGTTTCATAATTGTCTATCAATCCTGAATCTATAGGAGATAGCAATTGTCCATTCTCGTCCACTGGTAGATAATCTAACAATCCTGATCTCACATATCTAGGATCAGCTGATCCTTTGCCGCTGTCATAGCCTGCTGCTAGATCGTTCCATAACAATTCATTGCCCGAGCTGTATGGTCCAGGACCGTAGGTATCTTCCCACCACGTGGGTTTTTCACTGTGTCCCAACATCTCCCAAGGATGAGTGTGTGGTCGATCTGTGTCATAGAAATAATTGTATATGCCTCTCCAGTGTCCTGGTAGATATTCGCTGTTTACAGAATCTTTATTGCTGCTGTAATTAAAAGTAAAAGCATTGGAGTCATCATAGATATCATTCTTTTGATAGTCCACAGCATTTCTACCTGCCCAAGAATAGAAATCGTAACTTAAAATATTATTGATTTCATTTATGGTATAATCTCTCTGTGTAAATCCAGAAGGTCTTACCTCTGTTTCTGGTAATAACGCTGAATCATAAACAATTTTACAATTGTTGTAAATTCTTCTCTCTAATTCTAATAAAATATCGTCTCTGTAGTCGCCATACGCTACTGTCTTACTGCCATCGTGTCCCACTATCACATAGGTTGATTCTAAATATGTGTTGTCAAGAATCTTTTCTGGTTTAAATCGAGGATATATTCCTACCTTTGTTGGTGTTGGTGGTACAAAACTGCCTGTGGTATCACTGTAATCTTTAATTTTAATTACATCACCTTCTACGAGAGAGGCTGTAATATTCACACTATCTTCGGTTTCACTAAAAGTGTAATCGTAACCTTGTAATAATTGTGTGTTGTTAAGGTAAACATAGACTGCTCGATTACTAGAAACATTAATATCAAATTGGCTGTCAATAGCGTACTCTGTTTCTGTGCTGTCTTGTACTGTGTATGTTCTTGTGCTGGATTTTTCTCCATATCCTATCATGTCTTCATAGAAGAATGGGAAACTGATTCCTCGATCACCATGCATGGTTTTGATTATTTCATCCACTGCTGCAGCAGGATCTCCTTCGTAGGATTGTCCAATTTTAATATTGGATTGAAATCCTTCTTTAAATTTTTGATATTCTAAAGAACAATATTCTATCGCAGAAATTGCATTGGCATTCTGATCTATTAACAAGAACATAGCTTGAGGCAATGGTGCTGAATGTTGTATTATGGTTCCGCCCTTGGTTCTTACATCAGGTAAATCTCGTAAATTACTGTCTCCGGGTGTATCTCCGGTCAATTCAACATTCTTTTCATTTATATTGTGTACGTGATTTAATATTTGTCCAAAAGTAAAATCTGTTAATTGTTCGTTAAATGGATTAACTGCTAAATTTTCTGGTATTTCATATAACCCTTTGCCGATAACTTTTTCACCAGCACTGTAAGATTGTATTTTTACTATGTCTCCTACCAAAAGATCATATGAAAATTTTACATATTTGTTTGTTGTGCCATCCGCTAATGTATAATCTGTGTTTAGATTTTGTACTTTAGAGTTAACATCCACTTGTACCTCTAAATCTTCTAATTGCACACTGTTAGCAAATACATCTACAGGAAATAATCTCAATTCATTGGACTCTACAACGAATGTTCTTATTACTCGTTGTTTACTGGCTTCGAGTCTTTTAATCCAACTTGTTTTGGGATCGTTTTTAGTTCTGCTGGTGATATAATGTACATGTCCTGTACCAAAGTTTTTAGAAACAACTTTTTCTCCACTCTTATAAGTGAATGAGCCTGACCCAAGATCTGAAGTGAAAGTAATATCTCCCACATTATTAATGGTATTATACTTTACTCTTAGTCCTAACACTGTGTCCACAGGAGAAGTTTCTGAAATTTTATATTCAAAAACAGCAGCACCTGCAAAAGAAGAATTTTGATACACTGTTTGATCATTAAATTTTATATTGTTATTATCTTCTAAAGAGAACAAAGGTTTTTGATTTAGAGCAGTTTTTGTCTGTCCTTGCTGCCATGCATTTTCAGATTCGTTAAAATAAAAAGTCTTTCCTTGGTAGTTTGCTCCTAATTCTGCATAAACTGTCTGTCCGTCTTGAGGTATGCCATCTGCTTCTTGCGTAAGATTTATTACTGAGTTACCTCCCACTGTGACAAAATTCACTTTATAAATTCTATTTTTAACTAGTGAATCGGTGTCTGCTGTGAATAATACTCTCATGCCATGTGCTAAAGAAATACCGTCCACAATATATCCCGAGGAATTAACCACTGAGGAGAACACATCTGTGGTCACTGTATCAATCAAGGCCACAGAGTTTAATCCTTCGGTGCCATGATCATATAATTGTATGCCTGAATCAAATTCTATTATGGGTCTTTTCGCTCTGGCTGTTTCTAGTAAAGCGGTAATATTGCCGTTAACATCGTCTGATGTTTTTATTACTGATTTATGGAACCATCGGTTATATCTACTCCATGCATTGTTATCTGGACTGTCTCTTTTGATTGTGATATAATCTGGTGTTTCGGGTCTATAAAAACTGATTGCATATGGTCGAGTGTCATAGGACACTGTGTCATACAATTCTGTGGTCTCTGCAGAATAAGATTCTGGTGTGATTAATCGAGCAGTATCTGTTAGAGTGATATGATCACCTACTCCTTCCACATAAAATTCTTTGTTTTTGTATGTTGCACTGGTTACATTATCAATAAATTTTAACTTCATACCATTGCTTAATTTTGTTCCTGAAGACATGGTATAATTCTTTGTGCCTACAATTTCATGCTCTACATCTATTTTTGTTACAGCAGTGATAGTTTTAATTGTAAAAATACCCTGCATTGCCTGATGATTGCCACACTGATAATACAGTATGTCCGGTGCATCTGATGGTACTGTAAAAGTTAAAGTACCCACTTCTGTACCATTGCCGGATACAGCTGAAGAATAGATCACCGATGTGCTGCCATCTTCGGCTATGCCTGTGGTGAATGGTTCTGTCATGATGTAGAAAGGATGACCGTCT
>Ga0214917_10004025_pt1 | contig 16653 bp, 17 predicted proteins | sample LL_1208_BB_MetaG_FD_177983 | JGI IMG/M metagenome (GOLD analysis project Ga0214917, IMG submission 177983) | Freshwater microbial communities from Lake Lanier, Atlanta, Georgia, United States - LL_1208_BB | ecosystem: Environmental > Aquatic > Freshwater > Lake | place: USA: Georgia | collected... | reverse complement strand
AGTACCTGGCCCCCTACACCGGCGCCGCCATCGCCGAGTCGTTCATGTACAAGGGCAAGGCCACCCTGGTGATCTACGACGACCTCACCAAGCAGGCCCAGGCCTACCGCCAGATGTCGCTGCTGCTGCGCCGTCCCCCCGGCCGTGAGGCTTACCCCGGCGACGTGTTCTATTGCCACAGCCGCCTGCTCGAGCGGGCCGCCAAGCTGAGCGATGCCATGGGCAAGGGCTCGATGACCGCCCTGCCGATCATCGAAACCCAAGCCGGCGACGTGTCCGCCTACATCCCCACCAACGTGATTTCGATCACGGATGGCCAGGTGTTCCTCAGCTCCGACCTGTTCAACTCCGGCCTGCGCCCCGCCATCAACGTGGGCATCTCGGTGAGCCGTGTGGGCGGTGCCGCCCAAACCAAGGCCATCAAGAAGATTGCCGGCACCCTCAAGCTCGAACTGGCCCAGTTCGACGAGCTGGCCGCCTTCTCCCAGTTCGCCTCCGACCTGGACGCCGCCACCCAGCAGCAGCTGGCCCGCGGCAAGCGCCTGCGCGAGATCCTCAAGCAGCCCCAGTTCAGCCCCCTGATCCTGGCTGAGCAGGTGGCCGTGGTCTATGCCGGCGTCAAGGGCATGATCGACGAGGTGCCCGTGGAGTCGGTGGTCCAGTTCTGCCGCGAACTGCGCGAATACCTCAAGACCAACAAGGCCGAGTTCATCAACAAGGTGCAGACCGAGAAGCAGCTCAGTGAAGAGGCTGAGGCCATGCTCAAGGACGCCATCAACGAGGTGAAGTCGTCGATGCTGGCTGCGGCCTGACCCTGACGGTTACCCCGGAGACCCCCTTCCATGGCCAACCTCAAGGAAATCCGCGACCGGATCAGTTCCGTCAAGAACACCCGCAAGATCACTGAGGCCATGCGCCTGGTGGCCGCTGCCAAGGTGCGTCGGGCCCAGGAACAGGTGCTGCGCAGCCGGCCGTTCGCCGACCGGCTGGCGCGGATTCTGGAAAACCTCCAGACCCGCATGCAGTTCGAAACCGCCGATGCGCCGCTGCTGGAAAACCGTGACGTGCGCACGATCACGCTGATGGCCGTCACCGGCGATCGCGGGTTGTGCGGTGGCTACAACGCCAACATCATCAAGCGCACCGAGCAGCGCGTGGCTGAACTCAAAGGCCAGGGCTACCAGGTGGACCTGGTGCTGATCGGCCGCAAGGTGGCCACCTATTTCCAGAACCGCGCCAGCCAGTACTCCATCCGCGCCACCTTCACCGGCCTCGAGCAGGTGCCCAGCGCGGCGGAGGCCGGCAAGATCTCGCAGGAGGTGCTGGCTGAATTCCTCTCCGGCAGCACCGACCGGGTGGAAATCATCTTCACCAAGTTCATCAACCTGGTGAGCTCCAAGCCCGTTTCCCAGACGCTGCTGCCCCTGGACCCCCAGGGCATCGCCAGCCCGGATGATGAGATTTTCCGTCTCACCACCCGCGACGGCCAGCTGGGGGTGGAGACCGGCACGGTGGGCAATGAGCAACCTGCGCTGCCCTCGGACCTGGTGTTCGAACAGAGCCCCGATCAGCTGCTCAATGCCCTGCTGCCGCTCTACCTGCAAAACCAGCTGCTGCGCTCCCTGCAGGAGGCTGCCGCCTCCGAGCTGGCCAGCCGGATGACGGCCATGAACAACGCCAGCGACAACGCCAAGGCGCTCGCCAAGACCCTCACCCTCGACTACAACAAGGCCCGCCAGGCCGCCATTACCCAGGAGATCCTGGAAGTGGTGGGCGGCGCCGCCGCCATGGCCTGACCCGCCAACCCAGCGATCAGCCCCTCCCATGGGGGGGCTTTTTTGTGCCCGCTCGGCAGGCGCTGGACCATGGTGGATGGCAGTGCCGCACCGATGGGTCCGGGCCGATGACGCTGGAGCTGCAGCCCCTGTTCCCGTTGGCCCTGGCCCAGGTGCAACTGCGCCTGGATCCGCTGGAGCTGGCGGTGATGCTGCAGGAGGTGCTGGCCCTGCGGGGTTCCGCTGAGGGCAACCCCAACCCCGGCTGCGCCTGGACTGGCGACATCAATGGCGTCTGGCAACTGCATCGCCTGCCCGCCTTTGCGGGGGTGTGTGAGCAGCTGCGCCGCCACAGCTGGGGCTACCTGGAGGCGCTCGGGTTTGCGCGCGAGGGGCTGGCCCTGCACATCCAGCGGGCCTGGCCGGTGGTCAGCGCCCCGGGCCAGGCGGTGGGGCGGCACCACCACCCCAATGCCCACCTCAGCGCCATCCTGTATCTCAATGGCGATGGCTCCGGCCGCAGCGGCTGCCTGCGGCTGTTCCCCCCGCGGGCCATCAACGAGCTGGTGCCGGGCCTGGCGGTGGGCCACGGCGGACCCCTGTGCCCCGAGCGGCCGGCCGCCGCACGCTGGAATGCCCCCTGGTTTGATCTGGCGCCACGGGCGGGCCTGCTGGTGCTGTTCCCCGCCGGCACCGACCATGCCGTCACCCCCAACGACGACCCTGAGGAGCTGCGGCTCTCGCTCGCCTTTGATCTGGTGCTCAGCGCTCCGCCGGCCGGCCCGCACGATCCCGCCCCGCCGGAGTATCTGGCCCCCCACCCCAGCCAGTGGACCCCCCTGGCGTGCCCCTGAGCCAGACCGGTGCGGCCATCCGGGACAATGAACGGCCATGCGCCCCGCGGCCGCTGCGCCCCATGAGCACCAGTTACACCGTTGTCTGTGACCTCAACGGCACCCGCCACAGCTTCAGCTGCCGCGACGACCAGACCGTGCTCGCCGCTGCGGAGGCCGCCGGCGTGGAGCTGCCCAGCTCCTGCTGCTCGGGGGTGTGCACCACCTGTGCGGCCCGGTTGCTGGAGGGTTCGGTGCACCAGCCCGATGCCATGGGGGTGAAGGCTGAGCTGCAGCAGCAGGGCTATGCGCTGCTGTGCGTGGCCTACCCCCGCAGCGACCTGAATCTGCTGGCCGCCCAGGAGGATGCCCTCTATGAGGCCCAATTCGGGCAGTACCAGAAGTGAGCGAGGCCGAGCTGCACCCCCTGCTGCTGCAGCTCGAGCCTGAGCCGGGTCCGCTGACGCCCCAGATCCAGCGGGCCCTGCGGGCCCACGGGCAGCCCTTGCGCTGGGCGATCACCGCCGTGGAGCGCCGCGCCGATGGCCCGGCTCGCCTGCAGATCGAAGCAGTGATCCTGCGGGGTGAGCTCCCGCAGCCCGGGGAACAGCCATGACCCTCGCCCTGCCGATGGCGGCGCCCCTGCCCACCGTGATGGTGATTCCCACCGGCATCGGCTGCGAGCTGGGGGGCTACGCCGGCGACGCCATCCCCGCGGCGCGGTTGCTGGCGGCGGCCAGCGGTTGTTTGATCACCCACCCCAACGTGATGAATGCGGCGGCGCTTTATTGGAGCGATCCGCGCATCCACTACGTGGAGGGCTCCAGCCTCGATCGCTTCGCCGCCGGCGCCCTGGCCCTGCGCCCCGTTCGCCGCCAGCGCATCGGCCTGCTGTTGGATGCGGGCATCGAGCCCGAGCTGCGCCAGCGGCACCTGCAGGTGGCCGACGGCTGCCGCGCCAGCCTGGGGCTCGAGATCGGCCCGGTGGTGGACACCGACCAGCCCCTGGAGGTGAGCCTCAGCCTGGGGGCCAGCGGCATCAGCTGGGGCCGGCTGGGGCGCCCCGATGCCCTGCTGCGGGCCGGGGCGCGCCTCAAGGGGGCTGGCGCCACGGCCATCGCCGTGGTGGCCCGCTTCCCCGATGACCCCGGCAGCACGGCGCTGACGGCCTACCGCCAGGGCAGTGGCGTGGATGCCCTGGCGGGCGCTGAGGCGGTGATCAGCCACCTGCTCAGCCAGGAGCTGGGGCTGCCCTGCGCCCACGCCCCGGCCCTCAGCCCCCTGCCCCTCGATCCCCAGCTCGACCCCCGGGCCGCCGGCGAAGAGCTGGGCTACACCTTCCTGGCTTGCGTGCTGGTGGGCCTGAGCCGTGCCCCCGACCTGGTGCCCGCCGCCCGGGCCACCCCCGCCGATCTGGCCATCGACCAGGTGGGGGCGTTGCTGGCTCCGGCGGGGGCTTTGGGGGGTGCGGCGGTGCTGGCGGCGGCCGAGCGCGGCATCCCCGTGATCACCGTGCACAACTCCTGCCTGTTGCAGGTGGATGCCGAGGCTTTGGGGCTCTCGGTGCTGCCGGCCCGCAGCTACGGCGAGGCGGCGGGCCTGGTGCTGGCCCTGCGGGAGGGCATCAGCCCTGCGGCCCTGCGGCGTCCGCTCTAGCGGCCCGGCAGGCTGGAGCAGATGGTCTCCAGCACGGCGGCGCAACGGGTGCGGCTGCGGGCCATGCACTCGCCGCTCAGGGTTTCCAGCAGCACTTCGCCGGTGTTGGCGAGGTCGCTCCAGTCGGCCCAGACGCGCACGTAGTCGTTCACGGGGCGGCCGCTGCAGGGCAACTCGAAGGCCATCAGGGTGCGGCCATCCGGTTGCTCCACCGCCAACCCGAGCTGCTCCAGAACGGGGGCGAGCAGCTCGCCGGGGGAGGCCCCGCGCGCGATGGGGACCAGGGTGCGGCAGTAGGCCATGGCGGTGCGGGAGCCATGGTTCCAACCTATGGATCGGCGCCCGGCCCCCCGCTCCGGAGCGCGGAATCTCTTCCGATTAGTGCAGGCAGGCCATCGGGTGGCGGTTGGGCAGCCCCAGGGCCTTGGCCACGCCCGGGTGGCACACCGCCCCCCCCACGGTGTTGAGGCCCGACACCAGCTCCGGCCGCTCGGTCACCGCCTCCAGCAGGCCGCGGCCGGCGATGGTGAGGATGTAGGGCAGGGTGACGCTCACCAGGGCTTCGGTGGCGGTGAAGGGCACGGCCCCCGGCATGTTGCCCACGGCGTAGTGCTGCACCCCGTGCACGCTGCGCACCGGATCGGTGTGGGTGGTCTCCCGGCTGGTGGCGATGCAGCCCCCCTGGTCGATGGCCACATCCACCACCACCGAGCCCGGCTGCATCTGCTGCACCAGGGCCTCGTCCACCAGGGTGGGGGCGCGGTCGCCGGGCAGCAGCACCGCGCCGATCAGCAGGTCGGCGCTGGGCACCAGGCGCTCCAGCAGGCCGCGGCTGCTCACCAGGGTCACCAGCCGGCCCTGGCGCAGCCCCTCCACCCGCCGCAGCCGCTCCGGCGATTGGTCCAGCAGCAGCACTTCCGCATCCATGGCGGCGGCCAGCCGTGCCGCATTCCAGCCCACGCTGCCGGCCCCGAGCACCACCACCCGCGCCGGTTTGACGCCGGTGCAGCCGCCGATCAGCACCCCCCGGCCGCCGTGGGGCCGTTCCAGCAGGTGGGCCCCCACCTGGGCCGCCAGGCGTCCGGCGATCTCGCTCATCGGCGCCAGCAGCGGCAGGCTGCCGTCGTCGAGCTGCACGGTTTCGTAGGCGATGGCGGTGCAGCCCGCCTCCAACAGGGCGCGCCCCACCGCCGGATAGGCCGCCAGGTGCAGGTAGGTGAACAGCACCAGATCGGGCCGCAGCAGGCCGAATTCCTGCGGCTGCGGCTCCTTCACCTTCACCACCAGGTGGGCCGCCCAGGCTTCGGCGCGGTCCACCACCGCGGCACCGGCGCGCGCAAAGGCGTCGTCGCTGATGCCGGCACCGCTGCCGGCCCCCTGCTCCACGCGCACCACCAGGCCGTGGCTCACTAGCTCCCGCACCGCATCGGGGGTGAGGGCCACCCGCTGCTCATCGGGTTTGATCTCCCGCGGAACGCCGATGCTGGCGATTGGAGCCACCCTGGCGGCCATGGTGCTGCCTTCACTGGTTCCACGATGGCCGCCCCGGCGGCGATCGGCCAGGGCCCGGGGTCTAGCCAGCGGCGGCGATCGGCATGCGCCAGCCGCTGCCGAAGGCCCGTCCGCTCACCTTCAGCAGCGGCGGGGCCTGGCGGCGTTTGAATTCAGCGCGGCGCAGCAGCCCCTGCACCCGCTCCGCCAGGGCCGGGTCGGCGCCGGCGGCGATCAGCTCCTCCGGGGTGCGCTGCTGCTCGATCAGGGCCTTGAGCAGCGGATCGAGTTGCTCGTAATCCGGCAGCGAGTCGCTGTCGCGCTGGTCGGGGCGCAACTCGGCACTGGGGGGTTTTTGGCGGATGGCGTGGCCCACCAGCTCCCCCAGGGCCGGCAGGCCGAGGGCCTGGCGGCAGGGGGCGGCGGCGGCGGAATCAAGCCAGGCGCAAAGCCGGAACACGCTGGTTTTGTAGAGGTCGCCGATCACCGCCAGGCCGCCGTTCATGTCGCCGTAGAGGGTGCAGTAGCCCACCGCCAGCTCCGATTTGTTGCCGGTGGTGAGCAGCAGTTGCCCCTGCTGGTTGGCCAGGGCCATCAGCAGCGTGCCGCGGATGCGCGACTGCAGGTTCTCCGCCGTGAGCCCCGTGGGTGCCTCCCCCAGGGCAGGGCCAAGGGCCTGGTCAAACCCCTGCATTAGGGGGGCGATTGGCACGGTGGTGGTGGCGATGCCGAGGCGCTGGGCCAGGGCTGTGGCGTCGTCGATCGAGCCGGCGGAGCTCCAGGGGGAGGGCATCAGCACCGCCTGCAGGTGCTCGGGCCCCAGGGCCGCCGCGGCGATCACCGCCACCAGGGCGGAGTCGATGCCGCCGCTGAGGCCGAGCAGGGCGGCCCGGAAGCCGCACTTGTGGGCGTAATCGCGCACCCCCAGCACCAGGTTGCGCAGCAGCAGCTCCTCGGGGTCCGGCAGGGGTGGCGCCGGCTGCGGGGGCGTCGGGCCGGCATCCCAGCAGGCCAGATCGGCGGCGGCGAAGGCCAGCTGGCAGGGCACACCGCCGCCGGGGCTGCCCACGAAGCTGCCGCCATCGAAGATCAGCTCATCGTTGCCGCCGGCCTGGTTCACGTACACCACCGGGCAGCCCAGCCGATCGGCGGCGGCGCCGGCCAGCTGGCGCCGCAGCTCCGCCTTGCCCTGGGCAAAGGGGGAGGCGGAGAGGTTGAGCAGCAGGTCGGGCCGCAGGGCCTGCAGCTCGCCGATCGGATCGGCCCCCAGCAGCCGCTGGCCCACCAGCTGCTCCTCCACCCAGAGGTCTTCGCAGAGGGTGACCCCCAGCCGCCAGGGGCGGCCGCGCCGCTCCAGCTCCAGCAGGCAGGGTTGGTGGGCGGGGCGGAAGTAGCGCCGTTCGTCGAACACGTCGTAGCTGGGCAGCAGCCGCTTGCGGGCCACCACCCGCCAGCGGCCGCCCTCCACCAGGGCCGCGGCGTTGTAAAGGTCGGGCTGCTGGCCATCGGCGGCCGTTTCGCTCACCCCCAGCAGCAACGCCAGCTGGGGGGGCAGCTCGGCAGCCAGCTGATCGAGGGCCTGCTGCTGCCGGCGCCGCAGGCCCGGCCGCAGCAGCAGATCCCGGGGCGGGTAGCCCCACAGCGCCAGCTCCGGCGCCACCACAAGGTCGGCCCCCCGCTCCGCTGCCCGCCGGCAGGCCCCCAGCAGCTGCTGGCCGTTGCCCAGCAGGTCGCCCACCAGCGGATTGATCTGGGCGAGGGCGAGGCGCATCAGCGGCGGGGTGGGGCGCTGGTGGGCCCCAGGCCGTAGAGATTGTGCTTGACCAGCTCCGCCCACAGCACCGGCGGCACCAACTCCGGGCTGGGTTGCTCGCGGATGGCGGAGCTGGCGCTCTCAGGCACCGGCAGGGTCAGCAGCTCCGGCGATCCCCCCAGCTGCCGCAGCGCCTCCAGGCACCGGGGGTCGAAGGGGAACCCCTGGCGCGGCACCACCGCCAGCCGGCAGCGCCGCAGCAGATCGGCGGCGCGGTACCACCGCGGCACCTGCTCCGCCAGGTCGCCCCCCACCACGAACACCAGCGGCCGTTGGGGCCAGCGCGCTGCAGCCCGCTCCAGGGTGTCCAGGGCGCGGGGGCTGCTGAGGCTCTGCACCAGCTCCACCCGCGGGTCGGCCAGGTCGTGCACCAGGGCCCCCAGCAGCTGGGCCCGCAGGGCCAGCGGCGCCCCGTGCTGTTTGAGGGGGTTGTCGCTGGCCCAGGTGGCCACCTGCCCGTAGTGCTGCGCCAGGCCCGCCAGCAGGGCGCGATGGCCGGCGGTGGGCGGATCGGCGCTGGTGCCGAACAGCGCCAGGGGTGGTTGGCTCATGGCAGCAGGGTCTGCAGCTGCAGCGGCGGGGTGTCGCGCCCCTGCCATTGCTGCAGCCAGGCCCGGGCTTGGGGATCCTGCTGGGCCAGGCGCCGCAGCAGGGATGCGGGGCGCAGGCGGCCGTGCTGGGCGCTGCGCAGCAGTTCCGCCGCCGCCAGGCGCCCGGTGAGCCGGGTGGTGTGCACCGCCAGCGCCGCCTGGGCCAGGGCCACCGGGGCGGCGGGGGCCAGGCTGAGGCCGCCGCTGAGGGGGGCCGCCAGCAGCAGCACCTGCCGCAGCCCCCCGAGCAGCAGTTGGATGCCCAGTTGGGTGCCCCCCAGCAGGGCGTTCTGGGCCGAGAGGCGGGTCAGCAGGGCCCGGGCACCGCCGCCCCCCAGCTCCAACCCATAGAGCTCGCACAGCTGCACCACCAGGGCCGTGTCCAGGGCCAGCCCGCCGGCCAGGTCGAGCAGCAGCAGTGGATTGGCGGCCACCCCCGTGGCCTTGAGGGCGGCGTAGCGGCCAATCAATCCCTGGGCCGCCGTGCGGCCCCGCTGCAGCCGCCAGCGGTGCAGCTGCAGGCCAAAGCGATCGGCCGCCCGCAGGCCATTGAGCCCCAGCAACAGGGCGCCATGGCCGTGCAGCAGCTCGAGCAGGGCCGTCCGCAGCGGCGCGATCTGTGGCGGCAGCGGCACACTGCGCACCCGCCCGTCCTCCAGCAGCTGGGCCTGCCGCGGCGCCGAGGCCACCGCCAGCAGGGGCAAGGGCCGGGCCGCGGCCGGCAGGCGGCGGCGGATGCTGGCCAGCAGGGCGTCGTGCTCCTCGGCGGGCCAGCAATCGATGCGGTTGAGCACCAGCAGCAGCGGTTTGCCCGCCGCCAGCAGCTGCTCGAGCGCCTCCGCCTCGGGGCTGGTGAGGTCGCCATCGAGCACCAGCAGCACCAGGTCCGCCCCCAGGGCCAGCCGTGCCGCCAGGCGCTGGCGGGCGTGGGCGGCGATTTCATCGATGCCGGGGGTGTCCACCAGCTCGACCCCATCCAGCCCCGGCACGGCCACGGGCCAGGGTTCGCGCTGCTGGCGGCGGGTGCAGCCGTGGGCTACATCGGTGGCAAAGGTGCTGCGGCCCAGCAGGGCATTGAGCAGGCTCGATTTGCCCACCCCCACCCGGCCGAACACGGCCACCCGCAGCCGCCGCTGCGCCAGGGCGCGCAGCTGCTGATCCAGGGCCTTGAGCTCAGGCCCCAGGGCCGCCCGTTCGCGGTCGCTCAGCCGCAGCTCCGCCCGCCACTGCCGCAGCAGCAGTTCCGAGCGTTCAGCGCTGGAGGGAGCACCCAAGGGGGGCGGGGCGATCGGCATGCATTGAAGCGGTTGTGCCATCGTCGCGCTCAGGGCCGCCCACTGCCCGGATCCCGATGCCGATCCCGATGCCGATCCCGCAGGCCGTTTATGCCGAGCGCCGCGCCCGCTTCATGGAGGCCCTGGGGGGCGCCGCGGCGGTGATCCCGGCGGCGCCGCTGGTGACCCACCACGCCGACTGCGAATGGCCGTTTCGCCAGAACAGCGACTTCTGGTACCTGACCGGCTTTGACGAGCCGGAGGCGGTGGCCCTGTTCCTGCCCCACCGGCCGGAGGGGGAGCGCTTTGTGTTGTTCGTGCAGCCCAAGGAGCCCAGCGCCGAGGTGTGGAATGGCTTCCGCTGGGGTTGTGAGGGGGCCGTGGAGCGGTTCGGGGCTGATCTGGCCCATCCCCGCAGCGACCTGGCCGAACGGTTGCCGGACTACCTGAAGGGGGCGGAGGGCATTGCCTTCCGGGTGGGCCGCCATCCGGCGGTGGAACCGCTGGTGTTGCAGGCCTGGGGCGCCCAGCTCGACCGGGCCCCCCGCAGCGGCGGAGCGGCCCTGGGCTTGGTGGCCCCCTGCCCACTGCTGCATGGGCTGCGGCTGCGCAAGGGGCCCGAGGAGCTGGATCGTCTGCGCGAGGCGGCGCGCATTTCGGCGGAGGCCCATGAGCTCGCCCGCCAGGTGGCGCGCCCGGGGTTGAACGAGCGGCAGGTGCAGGCGGTGATTGAGCAGCACTTCCTGGAGCAGGGGGCCCGCGGCCCCGCCTATGGCTCGATCGTGGCCGGCGGCGACAACGCCTGCGTGCTGCACTACACCGCCAACAACGCCCCCCTGCGGGACGGCGATCTGCTGCTGATCGACGCCGGCTGCTCCCTGAACGACTACTACAACGGCGACATCACGCGCACCTTCCCGATCAACGGTTGCTTCAGCGGCGAGCAGCGCGCCCTCTACGAGCTGGTGCTGGCGGCCCAGGAGGCGGCGGTGGCGGCGGTGGCGCCGGGGCAGACCGCCGAAGGCGTGCACGACACGGCCGTGCGGGTGCTGGTGGAGGGCCTGCTGGAGCTGGGTCTGCTCAGCGGCGACGCCGACGGGATCATCGAGCGGGGGGCCTACCGCCACCTGTACATGCACCGCACCGGCCACTGGCTGGGGTTGGACGTGCACGATGTGGGTGCCTACCGCCTCGGTGAGCACCACGTGGCCCTGGAGCCGGGCATGGTGCTCACGGTGGAGCCGGGCCTGTACGTGAGCGATCGCCTGCCGGTGCCCGAGGGGCAGCCGGCCATCGCCGAGCGTTGGAAGGGCATCGGCATCCGCATCGAGGACGACGTGGCGGTGAGCGAGCACGGCCATGAGATCCTCACCGCGGCGGCGCTCAAGGCACCGGTGGCCCTGGAGCGCTAACCCAGCGCTTGTTCCAGCGCAGCCAGCACCGCATGGGTGCTGGGGATCACCGCATCGGCTCCGGCCTCCAGCAACTGCGCTTCATAGCGGGTGCGCCGGGCGCGGGCTGCGGGGCTGTGCAGGTGGGGTGGCGCCACCGCCAGGCTCAACAAGCGCCGCTGGGGTGCCGCTTGCCGGGCCCGCTGCACGGTGAGCACGTCCGCCACGGTGTCCCCCAGGTAGGCCACGGGGGCGTTGGGGGCACCGCCTGCGCCGCAGAGCTCGGCGGCCAGCCGCAGCAGGCCGGTGGGGTCGGGCTTGTCGGGGGCATCGCCCATGGCGATCAGCGGCGGTGCCTCCAGCCCCAGCCGTTGCTCCAGCACGAAGCGCGCCGAGGGGGGTTCGGCGCCGCTCACGAACCCCCAGGCCACGCCGGCGGCCGTGAGCTGCTCAAACAGGCTGCGCTGCACCAGCAGCGGTTCGCTGCCGATGAAGCCCCGCCACTGGGCGGGATCGCCCTCCGGGTCGCCGCCGAAATAGAAGCCGTTGAACACCTCCACCAGGGCGTCAAAGGCGGGCAGGGGAGCGAAACCCGCCCGCCGCAGCAACTCCAGTGAGGCCTCCCAGTCGTTGTTCCAGCGGCCTTCCGCCTTCAGGGCGTCGATCGCCTCAGGCTCGGGCCGACCGCCGCTGTAGTGGTGCACCGTCTCCACGATGGCCCGCCGGTAGCTGCCCCCCACATCCCGGATCACCCCGTCGATGTCGAACAGCAGAACGGCCCGGGGCGTCAGGGTGGGGGCGACAGCGGCTGGTAGGTTAGTCGTTTGTGATTTCAGTCTTGAGCGCTGACACCATGGGCACTGAGAGCGCTGAGAGCGCCGTGGCGACAGCCGCCGCTGAGGTTTCCGCTGAGGACACCACCGAGGGCCGTCCCGTGCTGCGTGGTGCCAGTGCCGTGCTGGCGGCGGCCACCATCGATGAGAACGGTGTGCCCTCCGGCCGCACCCCCAAGGCCGATGAGGGCCGTTTCCTGCTGAAGATCCTCTGGCTGCCCGACAACGTGGCCCTGGCGGTGGATCAGATCGTGGGTGGCGGCCCCAGCCCCCTCACCGCCTACTTCTTCTGGCCCCGGGAGGATGCCTGGGAAACCCTCAAGAGCGAGCTCGAGGGCAAGAGCTGGATCACCGACAACGAGCGCGTCGAGATCCTCAACAAAGCCACCGAGGTGATCAACTACTGGCAGGAGGAGGGCAAGGGCAAGAGCCTGGATGAGGCCAAGCTCAAGTTCCCCGACGTCACCTTCTGCGGGACCGCCTGATCGCCAGTAGCCAGCAGTTGCCGGCTACTGACGGGCCTTGAGCACCTGGTTGAAGCCGCTGGCGGTGATGAGCGCCGGCTGGGTGGCCGTGTCCACCACGAAGGAGCGCGACTCGCTCTGGCTGGTGCCATCGGGGTAGACAAACGTCACCACCCCCTGCAGCGACACCAAGGCACCGCTGCGCCCGATTTCCCGCAGATCGGACACCCCCACCCGCTGGAACTGGCTGAAGAAGGCCAGGTCGAACTGGTCGGCCGCCCCACCACCGATCAGCTGCCGCGCCGCTGCGCCGTTGCCGTTGGAGAGGTCGCTGTAGAGCTGCCTCACCGTGGCGATGGCGTTGTCGAGGGCCGCCTGCTGCAGATCGGGGGCCGGTGGGGCCAGTTCCGGAGCAACGGCATCGCTGGGCGCCGCCGTGTTGCCAGCGGGTGCGCCGGAGGTGGGTTGGGGCGGTTGCGGCAGGGGCTGGCGGTTGAGCACCAGCCAAGCGATCAGCCCGGCTAGCCCCACCGCCAGCATCCCCGCCAGGAAGCCCAGGGCCGCCACCAGCCCCTGGCCTGAGGGGGCCGCTGCGGCCACAGGCGCCGGCGCGGCGACGACCGTGACCGGGTCCTCAGCAACGGCATCGGCATCGGCTGCGGCTGGGCTTTGGGCCGGCTCCGGCAGCGCCAGCAACCCCCGCAGCACCGCATCCATGCGGGCGCAGATCGTCGGGGTGAACACGCTGTTGAGCTCCTGCTGCAGCCGCAGCAGCAGGCGCGGATCCGCCGGCAGGGGCGGCTGCTGGCCCAGGGCATGGCCGCAGGCCGGTGTCATCACCAGGTATTTGAGGGCCGGCAGCAGCGCCCCCTGGCTGTCGCCGCAGTAGTCGCCCACCAGGGCCTGCAACCGCCGGCCGTCGCTGGCCAGGCCCCGCTCCAGATCAGCGAGAACCTGGCGCCGCAGGGCGGTCCCCAGCTGGTGGTCGTTCATCGGCGCGAACCTCAACCGCAGGCATCTTGCCGCCTGTTTCGCGCCACAGGGTCGCCAGCTGCTGCCGCAGGGCCGGGCAGGCCGTCAGCGTGCCCCGCTGGCTGCGGGCCAGCAGGGCCCCGAGGGGGTCGCGCTGGGGTGCCGCCAGCAGGGCGGCGGCCGCGGCGGGATCGCGGCGCAGCTGCTGCAGCTGGGCGCGGCGGGGGGTGAGGTTGGCGCGGATGCGGGTGGGGTCGGCGCAGAGGGTCTGCTGCTGCAGCAGCACCGGATCCGGCGCTGGCGCGGTGGGCCGCTGCAGAAGGCGCTGGGCGGCTACCAGGCCACCGGCCAGGGCCAGGGCAGCCCCCGCCAGGGCCAGGGTGGCCCGGCGCCCCCGGGGCCGGGGGTTGGAGCCGGGCCCGGCCCGCAGGGCCATGGCCAGCGACACGTCGTCGCCGCTGCCGTCGCGGGTGATCTGCTCCAGGCCGCGCCGCAGCTGCTGCGGCTCCTCCAACTGGATCACCTGGCTGCAGAGCGCCAGGAAATCGGCATCGCTGGCGCACGACTTGCGCACCCCATCGGTCGTGAGCACCAGCGCCTGCAGCTGCCCTTGGCTGCTGAGCGGTTGCAGCTGTGCCCGCTGCGCCCAGAGGGTTTCCCCTTGGGGCAGGCAGAGGCTGGCGGTGGCCTCCCCGCCGCCGAGGCCGCCGATGCCCTGCTCCTGGCTCAGCAGCTGCGCGCCGCCACCACGGTCCACGGCCACCAGGTCCCAGTCGCCCAGCCCGGTGCAGCCCCACCACCGGGGGGCCAGCAGCAGCACCCCCAGGGTGCAGCCATAGGCCACCGGCTCCAGCGCAGCGGCGGGATCGGGGCTGTGCTGGGGCCAGTCGGCGCTGATGGCCGCCCGCCAACGGCGGTGCACCGCGGCCGCCAACCCCTCGCGCAGCAGTTGCCGCCAGGCGCGCTCGTCGCTGAGGGGGGTGCGGCTGAGGGCGTCCGCCACCGCCGCCTGCGCCTCCGCGCAGGCCAGGGCGCTGCCCCGTTGGCTCAGCCAGGAGCGGCTGGAGCCATGGCCGTCGGCCACCGCCAGCAACTGCAGCGTCTGCCCATCGGGGCCCACCAGCTCGGTGCTGAGGCTGGCGTCCTGGCAGGGCTTGCCCTGGCGGCCATGGGCGGCGCCCAGCACGCTGCAGGCCTGGGGCGCCAGCCAGGCGGGGCTCACCACACCAGCGGCCCGACGTCGTCGGTGGGGTCGAGCACGGTGGGGGGCAGGTCGGGCAGGGGGATGTTGCCGGCGGCGGCACCCTGCACCTGGCTGGCGGGCATCGAGGCGGCCCCCACCACGGCGGTGGAGGCCCATTGGATGTATTGGGCCAGGCTGGTGGCATTGCTGGCCTGCAGGGGCCGCCGCGGGGAGCGGCCGCCGCCGGGGGGCTCCGGCCCGATGAACTGCTGCAGCACCTCCAGGTCGGCGTCGTGCCCCAGGGCGATGGCCAGGCGCACGGCCTTCTGGGCCCAGGGCTGGCGCATCAGGGTGGCCAGGCCGGCGTCGAAGTCATCGGTGGGCTGGCCATCGGAGATCAGCACCAGCACCGGTGGCAGCGCCCGCTCCTCCATCGGCGGCGATTGCAGCACCCCCGCCAACAGCTCCAGGGCGTCCCCCATGGCGGTGATGCCCCCGGCCTCGAGGTCGCGCCAGTGCAGCTGCTGCACGGGGGTGGGCTCCTGCAGGTGCCATTCGGCGCGGTCGGCAAAGCGCACGGCCCGCACCAGCACCCGGGCCTCCGGGTTGTTCCCGGCCACCTCCGCCATGCCGGGCAGCGATTGGCGGATGGCCTGGTTGAGGGCCTGCATCTTGCCCTGGGCCGCCATGGAGCCGGAGCAATCGCAAAGGTAGATGAAATGCAGCGGGCGGTTGCTGAGCCGAACGTTGGGGAAGGGCATGGCGGAGAGGATCCCGGTCAGGGGCGCAGCACGGTGATCGGGCCGGCGCTGCTGTGGAGCTGCTGCAGGGCCGCGAGGTTACAGGTTTTGCCCGGGGCCAGCGTGAAGGATTGACCGTTGGTGAGCTGCCCCGGCCAGGGCTCGCCGCTGAGGTTGTGCAGCCCCAGCAGCCGGGGATCCTCCGGGTGGTGCACGAACCGCGCCAGGGGCTGATCCAGGCGGATCGGCGCCAGGGGGTCGCCGTGGTGGCGGTGCAGCGTGTTGCCGGCGGTGGCGCTGACGCGCCCCTGGGCCAGCTGCAGCTGCAGGGGGGGCGGCAGCGGCGATCCGCACTGCCAGCAACGCGCCGGCCGCGGCGGGTCCGGGAAGGTTTCCTGGCTGCAGTGGGGGCAGTGCTGGCGGCGGTCGAGGCAGCGGCTGAGCTGCTGGGTCCACTGGCCGGTGAGGGGCCGACGCTCCGGTTGGCGCAGGCCCGGGCCGAAGCATTGTTCGAAGAGCTCCTGCAGCGCCCGCGGGTAGATCGGCCAGGTCACCAGCGCCGCCGCATGCTCCTCGGGGTCGGGGCGGTTGCCGGGGTCGCCGGGGTCAAAGATGAACAGCGCCTCCTCGCCGTAGAGCCGCCGGCGGGCGGGTTCATCGAGGCAGCGGATCGCCAGCTCCCGTTGGCCGCGGAAGGGGTCGTGGCGGGTGAGCAGCCGGAACAGCAGCACCGCCAGGGAGAACTGGTCGCTGCTGGCGCAGGGTTTGGCCTTCCCCAGCAGCACCTCCGGCGCCATGAAGCCGGGGGTGCCGAGCACGGAGCCGCCCCCCTGACCGTCGATGTCGACGTTGTCGTTGTCGCAGATCAGCACCCGGCCGCTGCCCGGCTCCAGGAACAGGTTGCCCAGGGAGATGTCCTTGTAACAGAGCCCCTTGAGGTGCAACTGGTGGAAGCCATCGGCCAGGTGAAACCCAGCCCGCAGCACGTTCTGCAGGCTGATCTCCAGGTCGCCGCCGGCGTGGCGGTGGGCCCCCACGAAGCCGGCGGGGCGGAGGGCCATCAGATAGCCGAAGCCGGCCTTGGGGTGGCGGATCAGCGGCCGGCTCTCGGCCGTGGGCTCCAGCAGCGCCAGCGGCCACAGGAAGGCCTCGCTGGGGGGCCCCAGGGCAATGCTCTGCCGCAGCCGGCGCGGCAGCTGGGGGTCCCGCTCCAGGCAGGCGGGCAGGTACCACTTCAGGGCCAGCTCCTCCGCCCCGCAGCGCACGGCGTACACCTCCCCTTGGGTGCCGCCCCCCAGGGCCCGCAGGATCTGCAGCGGTTGCTCCAGGCCCTCGAAGCGCAGGCTTGCCCCCTCCGGCAGCAGGCGCGTCACGGCGCGTCCGCCCCCTGGCCGATGGCCTTGCGGATGCCATTGCGGTGGGCGAGGGCCGTGCGGCGGTTGGCGAAGCCGTGGCGCAGGGCACGGCCATCCCGCAGCACCAGCACCAGCCGGTGTTGCTTGCGGGAGCCGAGCAGGATCCAGCCCCCCAGGGCCAGCCCCTGCAGCGGCCAGAACAGCCATGGGAAGGGCAGCAGCAGCAGGCCCCCCAGGCAGAGCAGCAGCCACCAGCTGAAGATGTGGGGGTGCTGCGGCAGGC
>Ga0214917_10004024_pt1 | contig 16657 bp, 17 predicted proteins | sample LL_1208_BB_MetaG_FD_177983 | JGI IMG/M metagenome (GOLD analysis project Ga0214917, IMG submission 177983) | Freshwater microbial communities from Lake Lanier, Atlanta, Georgia, United States - LL_1208_BB | ecosystem: Environmental > Aquatic > Freshwater > Lake | place: USA: Georgia | collected... | reverse complement strand
ATTATCAAGTGCAGAAACAGATTTATAATCATTAAATTTGCAAGCAGTTTTTCTGTCTAAATAAACATTAAGAATTTCTGTTTTTTCTTTATTTAGTTTAGCAATATAACCTAAATTTTGTATTTTTGTTTCTTTAGTTGGTTCAATTTTGTGAATTTTATTTGGATCTAGTTCTCTATCAACAAATAGCCATCTAAAACCATGATATATTATATTATCATTTATTGCTTTAGTAATACTTGATCTTTTTAATTTAGGATTTTCTTTTAATGCTTCAGCCATACAATCATATGTTTTAATTAATGTTAATGTTTCAGGATTAATTTTTTGCAATCTAGAACCTGTATTTTTATTTACTTCTCCAAAATTTGTTGTTGTAATATTTTTAACTTGTATTGAATTAACTTTTTCAAGTATTTCTTTATTAGATTTTTCAAGATTATCTATTTTATCAAATAATTTTTTATTAAGTTCAATTAGTTCTTTAATAAATATATTATCAGTAGATTTCATTTTATTTATTAATTTTAGATTTTCATTTTCTGCTTTAAGTTTTTCTAATTCTATAGAAATATTTGTATTATCATTATAATTTTTAATATTTTCATTAATAATAGTAATTAATTTTTTATAAGTTAGATCTTTACCAATACGAAATAATTCTCGTTCTTTTTCATGACCTTTAAGATCATTAACAATCTGTGATTTAATTTCAGGATGTGAGTGCAAATATGCTTCAAAATCTTTTGATCTTTGAACTGTAAAACAATCCATTATAACACATTCATCATATTTAATTTTATGTTCACTTACTCTATTTGCAATACCAATTCTACTTTCACCAATTTTTACAATCCAAGTATTATCTTCATTTGATTTAACTTTAATTAAATAAATTAATGATCCAGCATTAGCAAATTTAGTGTATAATAGATTATGACGATCTATTGCTTTATCTTGTATTATTTTAGTGTTTAGATTTTTAATTTCATTCGCAAATTCTTGTGTTTGTTCAACAAGTGTTTCTTGAATAACTTCTTCTAATTTAATAAAATAATCATGTATTTCATTTGCTTTATTAGTTCCAGCCTTTAAACAAAGTTTTTTAAATGTTTGAATATTTAACATAAATATTTCTTTATTATGACCTCCATGTGTATTACAATCTTGCTTCTCTAAACTGCGAAGCAAGTTTTTATAATTTTTATCAACTATAAAAAATCTTTCTAATAATCTTTTTGCATTAAATTTAGATTGAAACCCTAACCATTTCCAAATATCATCTAAATCAATAATAAAATCTTTAGTTTTATCATAATTTAAATAACAATAAAATGATGTTATAAACAATTTTTGTTCATCTTGATTAAAGTTTTGTTTAATTTTTTCAAGAAGTTTATTATTATGCGTTGTATTTAATTTAGAAATTGGATTTTTTTCTATTAGTTCTACAATATTTATATTGTCCATTTGGTATACTTTTATATATAAATTTATTTTTAAATTGTTTTTAATTTGTTTTTGATTTTAAAAAGCAAAAATATATTTATTACTATAATAATGGTATACATAGATCATACATTAATACATCCTTTGTTAAAAAGTATATTATATACTATTGCTTAATCTGAACCTTAAAGAGAATATATGATGTAATTTTGAATGCTTTTACAAAACAAAATAAGTTTTAGTATACTATCGTGTAAATCAAAATAATAAAATTTTTAATAAGAATATTATGTTATTTAATAATTTATATTATTAAATTAATTGTAAAAAGTGTATAAGCATATAAATATAATATTTGAATGTATGAAATAATATGCCTAGTTGGAGTAGGCCAAACCCCCCATACCTGACATAATTCTTAAAACATTATAATTGGTATCATAGATGTATAATTCAGAAGAAGGTCCAACAATTGATAATGGTGGAGGATTTCTTGAAGGATTTGGATATGGTACATCAGTGTATAATTTAAGAACAAGTGTAGTGTTATCAATACGAGAAAGGTTGCACGTGCCACTTGGTTGATGTTGTTCAGGGTGTAATGCGAATGAATAGACATTAACACCAGCATTTGGAGTAGAACTGTGGTAGTTATAGGTTTCAATAAGATTGAAGTAAGCACCTTCTCTTTGGTCAAATCTATCATGACCGTTTAATTGGATAAGACCGTGTTCAACTGGGTTATATTTGTTGTTGATTAAGATACCAGTAACAGTTGGTAAGATAGCCCAGATATCCATATCAGAGAATCCGTTGGTACTGTTCTTGGAACTGTATCTGTTATCAACCCATGAGGATAATGGGCAGGAAACATCTCTTACAGTAACATCATGTTCCCATGGTTTAACTTGGTAAGTAAGAGTTCCGACTTTACCAGTTCCATCAGCATTGACGACAGTGTAGTAAACAACAACTGCGAACTTGGTAATGTAATCACCAAGATTGTAACTTAATGATTGAGGGTTTAATAATACATCTCTTCTGAATTTGAAGTTGACATTGGTGGTATCAACTGATGGGTTAACTTGAGAGTATAATAATTTGGCATAGAAACTTGGTGATTGAGTATCATCAACACCTTGTCCAGCTTGGAAAGTGAATACACTGAACTTGGATTTGTTTCTTGTGTTGGTAGAAACTGGGTTAACAGTGTTCCATTGGTCATATAGAGCAGAACTGATGTTAACTTCTGGTGCAGAATCAGGAGTTGGGCCTGGAGCAGCATCACCAACAGTGACTGAACCAGAGATAACGTTTTGTGCAGCATAATCAAGTGCAGCAGTCCAGTCATCAGTAGCAGAGTAGGTAAGGAATGGAGCATTACCAGAGATGTAATCACCAGAGTGAACAGCCCAGATGAATTCCTTGGTTGGATGATTGAAGCCTAATTTAATTCTTAGTGGGTTGTTATTAACAGCTTCAGCACCAGTGTATTGAAGTTGGTTGATTAAGTATTCGTGACCAACTTGAGCGAATCTGCGTCTTTCTTCAGTATCAATGTAGATGTAATCAACAAGTAAAGATGCATCTTGGAAAACACCAATACCGTTACCTAATCTGTTAAGAGTTAAGTTATTGGAGTAGCAGATTAATTCACTGAATGGATTAAATTCAATCCATAATCTGACTTCGTGGTATTGAAGAGCAATTAATGGAAGAGCAAGACCAGAGTTAGTGTTGCACCAGAAGATTAATGGTACATATAAAACATAGTCATTGGTGAAGTTACCTTGACTATCTGGTGATCTTAAAGCGGTAAGATCTGCAACATTACCAACTAAAGCATTGTATGCTGGTTCAGTGTTAATGTCCTTGGTAAGATCGTGCCAAGTACTCATCCAGTGACCCCAGTGTTTATCAATTTGAGAGCCACCAATTTCAAATTGGATGTTATCAATGATAAAGTTACCAACTTCACGAACCCATGCAAATAAGTATTGGTTTCTTAATAATTCATCTTGAGGATAGTTATTCATTGTGACTTGTCCTAGTTCAATTCTAAGATACATTCTTGTAACAAGATCACCATTTCTGGTAATAGTAACAGTTACTCTCTTACCAAAATCAGCAGTTCCGTTAAGAGAAAGTTCTACTGTTTCAATAGCAAAATTGGTATATCTTCTATATACAACTTTAAAAAAGGTAATTTGAGGATTTCCGGTAAGATAAACATCTTGTGCACCGTAAGCGACTAATTGCATTAAACCACCACCCATTGTGTTATTATATAATATAAACTTAGAAAAAAAATTTAATTTTTTCGCAAAAATAATTTTATATATTTTAAGTAAATAATTAATAATTCTATATAAAATTTTTTTTAATTTAAAAGATCTTTGTATTAAATCTATATATATATGAATAATTCTCAGTTCAAATTTAAACCAGATAAAATTAAATATTTGTCAAACATTGACACTTTAGATAGTAGTCATAAAAAAAAAATTGACACTATAAACAAAAAACGAGAAGATTTTCCTAAAAAAACAAAAAAACTATCAAAGTTAAAAATAGATCTTGAAGAATTGGATAAAACACCAGATACAAATAATTATATTAATATTAGATCAAAATTGATTGATGATATTAATAAATTAGAAGATGAAATAAATGAAATTGAAAATTATGATGACGAACTAGAATATTTTTGTAAAATACATCAAATTTTATTTAATTATTATGATATCATTGATGGACAAAATCCTTTAGAATTTAATGATAATAGTGTGAATATAGTAGATAGTATAAATGTAGTAGATAGTATAAATATGGTAGATAATATAAATGGAGTAGATAGAGTAGAAAATATAGAAAATCAGATATTTCAAAGTGATAATAAAAATACTGTATTTGATAGTGAATATATTGATTCAGAAAAGTCAGAGAAATCAGAGAAAAAAGAAAATTCAGAGAAAAAAGAAAATTCAGAGAAAAAAGAAAATTCAGAGAAAAAAGAAAATCCAGAGAAAAAAGAAAATCCAGATACATGGAATTTTGATGGAATTTCTATTTTTAACAGTAAAACTAATAAACTTGATTTATTAAATCAGCTTTCAAAATTGAAAAGGAAAGAAAAAAAAACAACAAGAAAAAGAATAAAAAATGTAGAATCTTTAATAAAAGACAATAATAATAATATATTTGATTATATAGATGGAAATAAATCAAATGTAAATAATAATTTACAAACAAATGTAGTATATGATAGAGCAACATTATACGAAGATTATAAAATAATGTTAGAAGGATATACTAATAAAAAAAAATCAAACAGACCATGTATAAATTGTAATGTTGATAAAGTATTAATATATTCAGAAGGTATATATGCGTGTATGAAATGTGGTGAAGTAGAAAATTGTATTGTAGAAAGCGAAATAACAAATTACAAAGATCCGATGGTTGAAAAACCGACATTTCCATACAAGAGGAAAAATCATTTTTGCGAGTGGATAGCGCTTTACTGCTCGTTAAAGTTAATTTTAAACAGATTAGCTAATATAATATAAATAATTTTTATATTATGTGATACATCCAAATTGCGGGAACAGTTTTAGTTCTAATTACCACTTTAATAAAGTAATTTATTAAAGGAACACGGTTAATAGTCGTACCCAATGGTAATAATATTAGAATTAATAAAATTTATCCGCAGCCAAGATTCTAAATGTACATTTAGAATAAGGTTCAGAGACTAGATGGATGTAGACTAGTAAAATTTTGTGATAATAAATAATAAATAATAAATAATAAATAATAAAAAATTTTATAGGTTTAAGGTATAGTCCACAAATGGGTTAAGTCAATTCCAGGCTAAAGAATCAACAGAGATACCAAATGAAATAATAGATTCAATAAAATCAGAGTTAAGAAAAAATAGAATAAAATCACTTGATTATACACAAATAGCAACAGTTAAAACAATTTTAAAAAAATTAAAATTGAATGAATATTACGAACATATAGCATATATAATATCTAAAATCACTGGTCAACCAGCACCAGCAATAAACAGAGATACAGAAGAGAAATTGAAAAAGATGTTTGATAAAATACAAGAACCTTTTGAGCGTCATTGTCCGAAAGATAGAATAAATTTTTTAAGTTATTCATATGTATTGCATAAATTTTTTCAATTATTAGATTTAGACGAATATGTGAAATGTTTTCCATTATTAAAATCAAGAACAAAATTGAGAATTCAAGATGATATATGGAAGAAAATATGTGATGATTGTCAATGGCAATTTTATCCAAGTATATAAATGTTTTTTTAGAATTTTAATATACAGTTTATTTATATTAAATGTCAAATAAAGTTATTGAATATTTTCAACAAGAACAAATTCCACATATTGATGGAAATTATATTTTATTCATTAAAACTATTAAATTATTACTTAATATTATCATTACTTACTTCTCATTAACATATATTGTTACTAATTGGCCCAACCTTAATATTAATCAATTTATACTTATTGTATGCACTATTAGTACTGTTTTACTTTATATACTTGATCTTAATTTTCCAATTTGTTATTTATAAATTATAACACAATTTAAAATAATTTAAATACAATTTAATTACTACTTATTATAAATATGACAAGTCTAAAACCAGAAGAAGATTACCTTGACGAAGATAAACCACTAAAACATTTAGTGCAAAAACAAAATTTTTGTGTTATTTCTATGTTAACACCAAATTGTTTTCCAGAAGATAAAAGAGAACAATACAGAGATCAAAAAATTCTAGGTCTTAAAGTCAGAGGAGTTTTTGAATCTTATGAAGATGCTAAAAATCATTCTGAAAAATTACAAAAATTAGATAAATTTCATAATATTTTTGTTGGTGAAATTGGAAAATGGCTACCATTTGATGTTGATATTTCTAATATGCAAACTGAAGAAGATCCAGTATATAGAGAGAATGCATTAAATCAATATATGAAGGCATATAAAGATTGTTTGAAAGAAGAAGAAGTTACAGAAAAAGAAAGAAAGGAAGAACAATTAAAGGGTGCAAATGTAGTAACAGGAAAGACAAATGCTCCAGCTAGTACGGGTATTGGTTGTCCAGAAATTACTCCACCAGGTGTTATTCCTCAAAGTTACAATGAAACTTCTTTAGAGACTGAAGACATGTTAAAAACTTACACTGACAAGGTTCAAGAATATGCGAATGATTCATCAGTTGATCAATTAGAGAGTGCAATTAATGACAAATTAAAGTTAGAAAGTGAATTAACTCAGAGTAAGAACAATATGAAAGAGTTAGAAAACAAACTAGATACGATAAGTCAAATATATTCAGAATTAAAGAAATAAATTTAATATATTATATTATAGAATTAATATAGTATAAATGAATTTAGCAAAAGGTTTATTTATAATAATTTTAATGATAGGTATAATATCATTAATAGTATATTTTTCAACAGAGTCAATAACATCACAATCAACGAAGATAGTGTATAAATATTTACCAAGAACCCTAGAAGAAGAAGAGAATGATCCAGTATATGTATCTGATATATTTAAGACAATGTTTACTCAACCATCAGTATGGGTAACATCATCATATGAAGATACAATAAGAAGAACAGAAGTTCCAAATAAAAATTTTATAAGTCAAGTATAATTATACAAATTTTATTATAATAAATTTTATTATAATAATTATAAATTATCATCTAATTCACATTCAATACATTTATAGAAATTATGTTTTTTACAAATTACACCCATTTACAAAAAAATGGGACAGTAAATTATTTTTTTAGTCTTTGTACAAACTTTTTATGTTTATTAGTATTATAATGAGTTTCTATTGTCTCTTTTGAAAATGCACCTACATCACAATATGAACAATAAAATTTAAATTCTTTTTCTCTTTCTTCTTTTGTCGCGTGTTCATTTAATCTATGTTTTTTCATTAAAAATGTATTGGTTGTTATATATTCACAATCTTTACATTTTCCATTTTCTTTATAATTATCTTTTTTCTTTCTTTCACCTGTTTTATGTATTCTTGTTTCACAATGTTTTTTCCATTCACATTCAAATCTACATTTATAATCACATTTTTCACATATATATTTGTATTTTATTTCTTGTATTTTTTCATTATTTTCTTCCATTTATCTTTTATATAATATATTGATAAATTTTAAATTTATTTTTTATATAAAATTTAATTTTAATATAGATTAATTTTTTAACTAAAAAATAATATAATAAATTTATTTTTTAACTAAATTTAAGTTATTTAAAAATTTATTTCTTATTATATATTATTATGAATATTATTAAGAAACCACCTGATAAGTATATTTGTATTAAGTGTCCTTTAGAATTTATCATTAAAGATGATAAAGAAGAAGATATTTATAATAAAGAATATATTCTTACAATTCTCAATGATACATGTTTTAGAACTAATCAAATTATTATTCATACTTATCAATTTATTCGATTATGGATTTTACATAAATATCATAACAAAACTGAAATTCCTATTATTGATAAAAATATGATTAAAATTATATTAAGCGTTTTATCTACAAGTTCTAAAGGAGGTAATCGTCCACAGGGTGAAAATTTAAAATTATTAGAAGATTTTGAAAAGTTTTATCAAGATAATTATAAAAATTTAAATTATGATAATAAAGTTAATGGTGAATACCTTACACAAATTTTAGATGGATTAGCAACTGACATGTTAACAAATATAGAAAATAATATTAAACTACATTTTTTTAAATATGTTAATAGATTTGTTAATTCATCTTTCAAAAAAATAAATAATGAACTAATTGAAAAAGCAAAAGAAGGAACTAAAACAGAATTAAGAAAACAATTAAGTAAAGATATATTTGAAATTAAACAAGATTTAACAAATAACACATTAAAATCAAATGAAAAATATCATAAATGGATTAATACACATAGAAATAATATATTTTATAAAGATGTTGTTAATTCTTATGAGTTTGATATCCAAAACAATCCACAAAGATATTTAAAATCAATGATTTATATGTGTGAACAAATTGAAAAATTAGAAACAAAATTATTTCAGTTTTTTCCTTTAAGAACTGATATAACACAAAAATACATTCCAATTGACACCAAAATTCTTGTTGATTTATTTTTAAGAGAAGATAAAAAAAAATATTATGATGATATTGAAACATATAAAAAACCAGTATGGAAAATGTTTTTTGATATTGAAAAATCAATATTTAAACAATCTAATTATACATTTGATTATAAAATATATACTGATGGTTATACAGTTTCAATTCAAATGTTATTAAATGATAAGGTAGAAAGTGAAAAACAAAAGAAACAAAATGTAAAAAATAAGAGAAATGAAAACAAGCAAAAAACAAAGGGTATGACAAAAGAACAAAAGGAAGAGTTTAAAAAGAATTGCCAAGAAGAAAAGAAAAAACAAGATAAAGACTTTAAATTAAAGTTAAAAGAAAAGAAAGATAAAGATAAAGAAGAATTTAAAAAATTATCAAAAGAAGAACAAAATAAAATATTAGAAAAACGAAAACAAGAAATTAAAGAATCTAAAATATTAAATGGAACAGACTTTTTATATTTAGAAGATTTAAATGATAAACAATTAGATGAGGTTAAAAAGAATGAATGGTTAGTTGTAGACCCAGGCTTTAATATATTTAATATTAAATATATTAACAATAATTTAATTTACAAACTCCCATTTAAAACCAAAAGCAGATTTTCTTTTTCCTTCACAAGCCCATCTTATATTTGCTCCATAATTTTTATTTAACTCTCTAAATGCATCACATACAGAATCAAATGTTTTTATTATTTTATTTGAATTAATGTCTAATTGATTAACTTTTTTACCTTGTGAATGAGTAATATTTTGTTTATGATTTACCCATTCTAAATTTTTAATATCATTATTTAATTTATTTTGGTCTTTATGATTTACAATATTATAATTATTTGGATTTTTTAAAAAAGTTTGACCAACTATTTTATGAACACAAAACTTTTGTGTTTTTCCATCATCATTCACTAATTGTATCGTGTCATAGCCACTTTTAATATGTGGTTTTAAAATAATATTATTTTTATTTATAATAACTCCTTTTTTATTGATTTTATAATTTGAAAATTTATTGTTATCTCTTGTATTAATTTCTACAAATTCATCTAAATTCACAATAATTTTCGGATTTTTCCAAATAAAACCATAAGCTGTTTTTAATTTCCCTGTATAACAACTTGATATACTTGAATTATTATAACCTAATTTACTTTTTATTTCATCGAATGAATCCCATTCTTTTATAAACTCACCATTTAATGAGTATTGATGAATTTTAGTTTTTTCACACTTTTTCTTTTCACAATTTTTTGAATTATCTGATAATGAAACTTCTCTCAAATTATTTATATTATTGTTTATTTTATTTCTATCAATATGATCTATTACTTTATCATTATCCTCAATGTTTTTAAATGTATCATAAACAATTCTATGTAATAACATTCCTTTTCTTCCTAAATTATTGATTAATTTTACGTTAAAATAACCATTTAAGTCTAATGTAGGTTTTAGCATTTTATTACTTTTAATTGAAAAAATATCTCCACAATTGGAAATTTTATATTCTGGATAATTTTTAACAATTTTCCATTCTTTTGTATTATCTAATTCATCATGATTTTCAATTTTTACCATATCTTTTCTATTTATTTTTTCTAAATTTTCATAATGAAATTTATTTTCGGCATTATCATTTTTTAATCTAATTATATCGCTTGATGTTAATTTTTCATTATAAAATTTTTCATACATTAATCTTAAAAAATTAAAAGAATATACTTTTTTGTCAACATGTATTTTTAATAGATATTGATATTTATTAAATTGTACAGATATTTTTTTATTTAATTTTATATTAATGATATCACCATTTTCAAATAATTTATAATTATCTAAATTATCTATTTTAACAAATCTTAAATTTTTATAATCCATTTATATACTATATATTTATTAAATTTTTAAATACTTTATTTTTTTTATATAATAAATAAATATTGAATTATAATTTTTATATAGTATTTAAAAAAATATTAATTATAATATATTAATGGAAAATAAATATTATTGTGAAAAATGCAATATTAATTGTAATACAAAAGCAAGATGGGAAGCTCATATAAATACAGAATTACATAAAACAGGTCAAAGAAAAAAAAGAAGTGATTATAAAGAACCATTTAAATGTAATAATTGTGAATATAAAACAAAAAATATAGTTATGATGAAAATTCATAAATTAAATAAACATTCAAATTCAATCGAAAGAGAAAAAGAGTTTAAATATTATTGTAAATGTTGTGACTATGGTTCATTTTCAGAAGATTCGTATAATAAACATACCGATACAATAAAACATAAATATTATTTATCTTTAAAATAATTATATTTAAAGACATTACTCTATATGAAAGACAAAAATGGAAATAAGTATAGATATACCAATAGAAAACATGCTAAATTAACTAAAAGATTAAAATATCAAAGACTTATTCAAAATTATAAAAATAAAAATGATATATCTAAAGTTGAAAATGAACTAACCAAATATAATTCAAGAACCTGTAATTTTGAAAAATTCAAAGAATTTATTAAAAACAAAAATAAAATAAATTCAATGTTGTTTGAAAAATATAATAAAGAAATATTTAGAAAATATAAATGGTATGGATTTTTAAATAGAAAACATACCGAAACAAAAATGATAAGAGAAATCAAAAAAACATTTGGTAAAGATTCAATAATATTTTTTGGTGATTTTAGCTTTAAGACAAATTGTCACAAAGGAAATATATCAACACCAAATAATAGATTAAAAAGATTAATTGGAAAACAAATGAAATTATATAATTTGGATGAATATAGAACATCAAAATTAAATTATAAAACTGAAGAAGTTTGTGAGAATCTGTATTTGCCCGATTTGAAAGGTAAATCACGGAAATTACATTCTGTTTTAACATATAAAATGGAAAACGGACAAATGGGATGTATAAATCGTGATGATAATGCAGTAAACAATATGATAAAAATAGTAAATCATTTTCTAGTTAAAAAAGAAAGACTATTAAAATATAGACGAGATTATGATTTAGAAAAACAAAAGGTTGTAACCCCTATCAAAAATGACACTACAAATCGGGGGGTCAAGTATCAACCAAGCCCGTGATGGGTGCTATTATACCTTTAATTTACAAATTAATAGTGTCCCACTTTTTTGTAAATGGGTGTAATTGACATGACTTAATTAAATTATAAATTTTTTTTAGAATATAATATATCAAATATCCTAATAATATGTATATTGTCATCTAATATATAAGAAATATAAAAATTTATATTTTATATATTATTTCTTATCAAAACCAACTTTATTAACTTTTATTGATGCATTTGTTGTTTTTTTTTGACAAATATCCATTATATCTAAATTCTTCTTTTTCTTCCTCCATTGTGGATCAAAATTATTTTTATGATATTCTACAAATTGATTACAACCTATCATACCAACTGCATCGTTTGATGCTCTATACCAAAATATTTTATCTAAAAAACTAGATCTAGCACCTCTATTTACAATAACCATTGCGCCAAATTCATTTGTTAATTCTTTAAACACTTGACGAAATGAATCAAATGTTGGAAACATACCTGCATAATGATCATATAAACGCTTTAAATTAGAATAAAAATCTTCCGATAATAAAAATATATAATCAAAATTACATCGCAATTCTGGTGTTATACCTAATGGAAATTGCATTGTTAACATATACATTAAACGATAATGTCTTCCATTGAATAATAATTCCATAATTGGTTGATCTTTCATCCATGCACCTTTCTTACTTAAACAATCATCCATTAAAATAAATCCTCTTGGATCAACATTTTTACCCTCTGATTCTTTTTCTTTTTGTTTTTCAATCATAATATCCTGTCTATACAATAATCTTTCAATTATTTCACTTCTGTATTCATAATGTATATAACTATCTGGAAAAAAATCTGAATAAAAAGGTGGATTCGCCATTTTTTCTGTAGGTGCTATAATTATACCAACTGGTATATCTTTGAAATGTTTTAATATTGATCTACATACCCATGATTTACCACTTGCTCTTTTTGCAATCATTACAATTGCTGGATTTTCGCACATTGATTCTAAATGAAATTCTTTTATAGGTAAACTCATATTATCACCTAATTTAACATCTTTCACTTTTGTCATATCTACTTAATATAATATAATATTATATTAACTAAAAATTTAAAATTTTAAACCATATTTTCCTATGTTTTTTTGTGATATAAATATATTTGTATTTTCTAAATTATCTATATCTGTTTTATTTATATTTAATTTACCTCCTTCTACATTGTTTACTATCTTATATCTTGTATCACCGTTATTTAATCTGAATTTAGGTATTACTATATCATTTGTATCTTCATTTTCATAATCAAATAATATATATAATATTAATATTATTACTAATGTTATTAATACACTATTGAATAAATCAACATTGGTAATACTTCCATTTACTACTTTATTATAATTAATTATTATGTATATTACTGTAAATATACATATTCCTACTAAAATTATATTATTCATAATTATATTCTTTATATCTGAATTATTCATTTATATATTTATTACTTATTTTTTTTTATCAAAATATTTTTATTTTATCATGTTGTCAAAAAATGTCTCTATTTTCTCAAATTTTTCAGATACATTGTTGTTCTTGTTTAATACTATTTCTACATTCCTTTTCTTCTTGTTAAAAAAATTATCATTATTTAATTCTATATCATTTACCAATCTTTCTGTTGGCTTGTTTCGTATTATTGGCGGGCTGTTTAATATATTTTCATCTACTATATCTGATGTTACTGATGTTTCATCATCTTCTGATGTTTCAGAATTATTCGTGTTTTTAGATGCTTCTTCTATCACTTTGTTTATCTCTTTACTCTTTACCTGAGATCTCGTTAATACTATACTTGTATCACCTATTTCTGACTCATTCATAGTATTCGTATTATTCGTATTATTCGTATTATTCGTATTATTCGTATTATTCGTATTATTCATAGTATTCATAGTATTTATATTATTCATATTATTATTATTTATTTCATTTTCTAAAAAATGTTGTAATTCTATTTTTTTATAATTATCTGCATAACGTGTATGATCTATTTTATTTATATCAGAATTATCAGAATCATTTAATATTTTTGTGATTACTGGTTTTTGACCATATTTATTATATTTTATCATATTCTGAACCATTTCTTTTATATTTTGAATTTCTTCTGTATTTTTATCATTTGTTTTATTGAATTCTATTGATAGATATTCTTCAAGTATGCTATTATATGGTAAACTCTTTTTTATTGAAGTTTCTATACATTTTTTTATTATTTCAAATATATCCTTCTTATTTGAACGATTATTTAAAAATAATTCAGGATGATCACGAAAATGATTACATGATGTAATATAACATTTATGTATAAAATCTTTAATTGAAATATCTTCATATAACTTGTTATCACTGTATTTTGATGTAGTTGTTTTTGGATCCCATGTTAACATCAATACATAACTTTTAATTGATGCTCTTACTAAATTATCAAACCATTCAGAAAATCCAGAACTTGTCTTTATTTTATTATATTCTTCTTCTATTTCATGATTATTTATACTACTAATACCTTCTAGTGTTTTTTTAAATATATGAATTATTCCAGGATTTTCAATTCTACTTCCTCGTTTTTTTTTACTTTCAATTTGTTCATAAACATTTTCAGAATATTTTAATATTCCTTTTATACCATTATAAATATGTGGAACTAATATATCACATAAAAAATTATTAAATTCATTTTTTGTTTCAACTAAATATCTAAAATCCATTTATATTTATGAAATATTTATATATTTTTAAATTATTATTTAAACCCTTCAAAATTTCAAAATAATATATAATTTTACTATAATAGTCTATTACAGTAATAATTTATTCTATAAAAAAATTTATTATTTATTCAGTATTACCACCTCTTGTTCCGTAAAAATCTGCTTGTTCTGGTGTCATACATACACAACCATATCCATCTTGATAATTCATTCCTGAATATTGATTTGCAACATATTTTTGTGCAAATTCACAATTAGTTGAATCATTTTCTCCTAATTTAAATGGTGGTGAGTATTGTGCTGGGCAACAATTTGCACTTATTTTATTATTAGTAATATCATATTGTGCAACTGAACCTGTTGGATCTAACATATAAGTTCTTTCAAAATTATTTTGTAATTGTTGATTATCAACAATATTGGTAAATACATCTACACGAGGATCTTTACCATTAGCAGACCAGTTATAACCTCTATTATCAAAAATATCTGCAACACCATTTTGATTTACACCTGATGCACTGGATGGTCCTGATACATCTTCATTTTTATATATTTTAGGGGTTGGTTTAGATCCATATTCAAGATAATTTGCAACATTATTGTAATTAGTGTATGGATAATTTTGAGAATCTACTCTAAAACCTTCTTGTTTATTATTACCAAATACATAAATAAATACTATAAGAATAATGACAACAACTATTAATTCTTTTAATTTATACATTTATATATTATAAATATAAATTAATACTATACAAAAATAAAAAATATTAATTATATATTTTATTCATATTGGAATTTTAATTATATTATATTTTTTAGAATTATCATCTTTTATATTAATATAATACACATTCTCATTCTCATTTAGTACTATTATTATTTTATTATTTATATCTAAACTATAATTTTCTATTTTTCTATTATTTATATTTATTACTATCAACAATATTATTAATATTATTATAAATAACTTCTTATTCATATAATTCTAGTTTATAAATAATTTATTAGATAAATTATGATATTATTGGTACATAAATATCTGGTATTACCCAATAATCTGTTTTAGATAATTGTATTCTTGGATAATAATCTATATAAATATCATATTTTGATAATACTTTATTTATGTTATTTATATATTCAAAATTTTGAGATATATTCTCATAAAAATATTTATCAGGTATTTTTACATATTTATCTATTTTTAATTTATCTATATCTAAATCACTGTATCTATTTAATGAATCGCTATAGCATGCATTATATATGTATTCTAGTTCATTCATTAATATATCATAATCTAATCTAATTTTATCGCGATTAAAATTATATTTATGTATTATATAATATCCTTCTGGTGCTATTATAATAGATCCTAATAATTTTCCATCATTGTGATGTTCTACGAAATGTATTATATCACTTATTGATGGAAATTCATATATTATTCCTTGATCTATTCTTGATCCTAAATATGGTGTTTTTGGGTGTGTATGATATATATAATCTACTGTTAATGATTCTAAACTATTTTTTGGTAAATATATAGTTGGATCATTTTTATCTGTTCGTGAATTATTTAATACTATAACTTTATCTATTTTATTATTCTTGAAATAAATAAATCCTGAATGTTCTGAATATCTGTTTTTCTTTGAATTATATATTGTTTTATTATTATCTATGTATTTATTATTACTTCCTTCTTCATATAAACCATTCATTATATATAAACTATTTGTATTTACTAAACAATAATTTAATGAAGAAAATGATAAATTTATTAGTGCTATTTTTTTATACAAATTAAAATTTATTATATTATGATCTTTTAATATATGTATATCTAGATCAGTTATTATTAATTTATTTGATTTTTTATGTTCATCATGACTTTTAAAATGATATGTGTTTTCAAATATTTTATTACATTTATTACATTTTTGTTTTTTATTATGTATACTTGAATTTTTTATTATTTCATCTATTTTTAACATTATTAAATTAGAATTTGTTTGAATATAATTGATCTTCATTTATATTCATTTTAGAAAAATTTAAAAATATATTATATCTATTATCATATAATATTTTATATATTTTTT
>Ga0214917_10004023_pt1 | contig 16662 bp, 15 predicted proteins | sample LL_1208_BB_MetaG_FD_177983 | JGI IMG/M metagenome (GOLD analysis project Ga0214917, IMG submission 177983) | Freshwater microbial communities from Lake Lanier, Atlanta, Georgia, United States - LL_1208_BB | ecosystem: Environmental > Aquatic > Freshwater > Lake | place: USA: Georgia | collected... | reverse complement strand
GGGGATGCTGCCTTGCGAGGTGAGCGTTTCTTTGCCGCCGATGCTCACGCCCCACAGGCCGCGATTGATCGAGTACGCCGCACCGTGCGGCGGCACCGGCAGATTGCGCGCTTGCAGGAAGTCGAGCTCTTCCTGGCGCTTGAAAGTCTTGTCGCGCACCGGCGCGATGATCTCGAGTTCGGGCGCGAGCGTGCGCAACGCGACTTCGAACCGCACTTGGTCGTTGCCGGCGGCGGTGCAACCGTGGGCGATGCTGCCGGTGCCGAGCTGGCGCGCCATCAGCGCGATGGTCTGCGCCTGCATCACGCGTTCGGCGCCGACGCAGAGCGGATACAACTGGCCGCGGCGCACGTTGCCCATGATCAAAAATTTCAGCACTTGCTCGAAGTAGTCGGCGCGCGCGTCGATCTGGTGGTGTTCGCTCGCGCCGAGCGCGAGTGCCCGCTCGCGCAGCGTGTTGCGCGTGGCCGCATCGATGCCGCCGGTGTCGACGGTGACCGTGATGATCGGTCGGCCGTAATTCTCCTTCAGCCAAGGCACGAGAAACGAGGTGTCGAGTCCGCCGGAGTAGGCGAGGACGATGGGCTGGGACATGAAGGGACCTTGTGTCAGAGGCGAAATAGAGAGCGCAGTCTCGCGACCACGGTGCTTTGCGCAGTGCTGCCGTCGGTGGCGATGAAGATGGTGTCGTCACCGGAGATGGTGCCGACCACTTCGGGCCAGGCCGCTTTGTCGATCGCGATGGCGACGCTTTGCGCCGCACCGATCGTGGTGCGCAACACGGTGAGCGCATCGCCCGCCGTCGCCACGCCGCGCACGAACTGCCGCAGGGTGCCGAAGTCGTCGAGCGTGCGTACGTCGTCGTCGGAGGGCGGCAGATATCGACCGCCGGCCTTGAGCACGCCGAGTTCGCGCAAATCGCGGCTGATGGAGGACTGCGTCACTTCGTGGCCTTGCTCGCGCAGCAGGCGCACGAGCTCATCCTGCTTGCGCACGGGCGCGCCGCGCAGGATGCGCAGGATCGCCGTTTGGCGGGTCGAGTGATGGAGGTCGGCGTGCATAAAATTGCACGAATTATTCATAATTATGCGGCGCCAGTCAAGACCGCCCCGGGCGCCGAAGGGGTGTGGAGCGACGGCGGACCCGGTCAGCGGGCGCGCAGGGCGATGCTCCACAGGAAATTGGTGCGCAACTGCCCCGGGCGGAAGGCGGGGTCGCGGCGCAGGTCCGCCGCCCCCCGGGTCACCGGCAGGAACCCGGGCGAGGGGTAACTGGCGCGCTGGTGGCAGGCGAGGCAGTTGCTGCGGGTGCCGCCGCCTGCGCCGCCGTCGGGGAAACGGGCCTCGAGCCACGGGTTGTAGGCGACATGCGGACCGCCGTCCGCCGCCGCCGGGGTTGCGGGGTCGAAGGCGACCTCCAGCCGGTAACGAAGGTAGGGGGCGGTCAGCGTCGCCGCCGCCGCCGGGTTCGGCTCCGGCCGGTCGTGCCACCACAGGGTGATCCACACCCAGTCGCGGATTTCTTTGGTGGCGATGTGTGCGGCGACCATCACGAGCGTGTCCCCCGCGGCGAGCGGGCGACCGAGCGCGATCACGGCAGCTTTGCGTCGCGAGGGGTCGCGCATCAGTGCACTTGCGAGGGTCGCGTCGACGCGGCGCCGGATGAAATCTTTGGTGGTGAGCGGCGCGCGCGAAACGTCGCCCGATGCGATGCGCACGCGGCGCGTCCAACTCGTGTAGTCGTTGCCACCGCGGCGGATCGGGTTCGATTCCGCGTCCCACACGGGCAGCGTGGTGCCGCCATCGCGTGCGATCGGCCACCAGGCCGACTTCACGATCACTGCGGTGCGCGGAAAATCCGGTATCGACCGAAAGGACGCATAGGTTGCATCGGGCGCACCTTGCGTGACCAACGCATCGAGGCGTGCGCGCGAGGCGAGTTTCGCGTCGCGCAGATGCGCCGCGGCCGGCGCGTTGAAATAGGTGAGCGTGATGAGCGGCGCATCGGCGCGTTGATGCGCGCTCGGCGTTTCGGGCGTGGTCGCGCCGAACAGCGCGTCATCGTCTTCCCACGCGGTGAAATCGCCGAGCTGCGCGACGACGGCACGCGCATGCGCGCGTTGGCCGGCGAGATTCGCCGTCTTGCGTAGCGCATCAAGATCGGAGTCGGAGGGTGCAGCAAAGGCCGCGACACACGCCGCTGCCGCACACAGCAGCGCGGCGATGCGGCGTTTCAGCGTCCGCTCTGACGTTGCAGCAGACAATCGATTTGCACCGTCGCATCGGGGCCTGCGGGGCTTGCGCGCTTGTTGATGCGCAGCAGCCGGTAGCCGGGCTTCGAGCAACTCGCGCGTACGCTCGCGAGCGTGCTGCCGGGCGGCAGTTTGGCGCGAAACCGGCCGCGCACGTCGGTGACCAGCGTGTAGTTCGTCTGGATGTTCTCGAGCACGACCAGCACGTCGGCGACGTAGGCGCCGCGCTCGTCGCGTGCGGAACCGAAATAGAGGATGCCCGGCTTGTCGAGCTCATCGGCTGCCGAAGGGTCGTAGGTGTATTGCGCCAAGGCGAGGCCGCTCGCGCAGCCGAGCAGGATGGCGACGCTGCGTGCCGCGTGCTTCGTCATGCGAAAAAGAACTTCAGACGCCATGCGCAGACACCGAGTACCGATACCGGCAGCAACCAAAGAAATGCTGCGCCGCGTCCCGCGAACATCCGGGGCGGCACGAGCAGTGCGACGGGCGCGGCGACGAGCGCGGCAGCGGCGACGAGACCGTACCAGGCCATCGCCGGACCGATGGATGCATAAGGTGCCCAGCTCCACGCGAATCGGCCTTCCATGGGGTAATAGAGAAACAGCGGCGCATCGAGCACGAATACGACGGCATAAGCGATGCAATACGCGAGACTGTACGCGGGCGCGAAGGCTTTCATGCGAGCCCCCGGATGTTGTTGAGCACGTGGCCTACCAGAAAATCCCACCAGACGATGGCCGCGAGCAGCACGGTGATGCCGATGCGCGCCCCGCGTTGCGCCGGCGTCGCGTCGCTGCGCCAAAGAAATGCGTACGCCGGCAGCAAGCCGAGCCCGATGCCGCCGGCGTGTTCCTTCAATTCGAACAGTCCGACGGCCCAACCGAGCGACATCTCTTCGAACGGGATGCGTACGTCGATGCGATATGACGGATAGATGAGTGCGGCCAGAATCAGATCGGCCGCGAAGCAGACCACGACGGCGCGGACGAAGCGCTGCGGATTCACGGCGGCGTAGCGCGCCGCGAACGAGCTGCCGCCACGACCTGCGAACCACAGCGACGCGCACTGGTGGCTGAGCGCGCCGAGCAATGCCACGGCGATCAGCCCGTGCAGAATGAGTAGCGTCGTGATCATGCGTACGGCGTACGGCGTGCGGACATGGTGTACCTGGTTGCATCTCGCGGCGGCGGAGCCGATGATTTCACGAATCCCGAGGCTACGGAACTCCTGCATGCATCGCATCCTTCTGCTCGCTCTGCTCTCGCTATGGCCAACTGCGCAGGCCTCGATCGCCGGTACCGGTACGCTCGAGGGCGCGGTACAAGCCGACGCGGCGCTCGGTCAGTTGTCGGTCTATGCCTACAACGCGCAGAAGCGAGTCGGCTACATGGTGTTCGTCGTCGACGGCCGCTACCGCGCGACCAATCTGTTCCCCGGTCGATACGAAGTGACCTTGCGCGGTACGCCGGGGCAGCGCAGCTGGGGGTTGCCGCCGCGTTCCGTGCCGACCAATGTGGCAGCGGGCAAAACCGCGCGCGCGGATTTCGTCGTCGCCGAGCGCAGCTTGCCGGCGACCTACGTCGGCGGCATGACCTATCCCGACGCGAAGATCGCCAAGTACGACGAGATCTATCCGCCCGGCGAAGCGCGGCAAGTGCTCGAGCGCGTGTGCTTCGGTTGTCACACCTCGAGCTTCTATCCCTACAACGCGGTGCGCACCTATCCGACCGGGCGCAACCAGTTCGATCGCGAAGGCTGGCGCATCACCATCGAGCGCATGGCCAACGGCGTGGCGTTCGGCGCGAAAGGCAAACCGTCGTATTTCGATCCGCTGTTGATCTCGCCGCGCGAGCGCGACTTGCTCGCCGATTATCTCGGCACCCATTTCGGTCCCGACTCGACGCCGCGCGCCGTGCAACAGGAGAGCGACCCTGCGCTCGATCCTCTCGTGCTCGCGAAGGCGCAGTACGTCGAATACCGCTTTCCGAATACGCCCGGCGAGCCCGATCGGTTCACGCACACGCCCGACTTCGACGGTCAGGGCAACGTCTGGATCATGGATCGCGGTGGCGAGAGTCTGGTGCGCGTGGACCCGGTGACGGCGAAGATCACCGACCACAAAGGTCACGGCGGGGGCGAATTTTTGTCGCTCGATCGCGACGGCAGCGTCTGGTACGGCGGTTTGTCGCATTTCGATCCGCGACAAAACGTCCACGACGAATACAAATTCGAGTGGAAGCAAAGTTTCCGCGCGATTCCCATCAGTTCGATGATCATGGATGCGCAGGGCGACATCTGGTTGACCCTGCTGACATCAGGCGGACTCGGCAAACTCGATCGCAAGACCAACAGCATCGTGTGGTGGGACGTGCCGATCGCGCGCGCGCGCCCTTACGGCATCGCGCTCGATCGCGACGACAAAGTCTGGTTCGCCGGATATCACACGAGCGGCATCGAACGCTTCGATCCGAAAACCGGCAGCTTCCGACATTACCGTCTCACCACCGGCGCGCCGACCAACATCCGGCGTCCCGCGGTCGATTCCAAAAATCAGGTGTGGTCGGCGACCTGGGGCAGTCTCGCGTTGCAGAACGGCGCGCTCTATCGCGTCGATCAGACCACCAATCAGGTGGACGAATTCAAGTTGGGCATCCCGTACACCAACCCTTATGACGTCGAGCCCGATGCCGCCGACAACATCTGGGTGGCGACGGACAACCACATCCTGAAGTTCGATCCGGGCACTCGAGCGTTCACGCGTTATCCGGTCACGACGCGCACCGACATTCCGAAGATCGCCGTGACGCGTGATGGTGCCGTGTGGTTCGGTCCGCGCAACGCCGGACAGTCGGGCGGTTATGGTGGCGCGCTCACGGCGCTCTATCCGGACAAAGATGCGATCACGTCCTTTGCCGCGTATTACGACGCGGGCAATACGCGCAATCGCAAGGCGGCGCACGAGTGGCCGAACATTCCGGTGCAAGGTCGACGCATCCTCGTGCCGGCGGCACCGAAGAATCCCTGCGAGTTCGCCGAAACGATGGGACTCGGCGCCGGTTGCGCGACAGCGGCGCCCGTCGAGGGCGCAGCCGGCGCCGCGATCGGCGGTGGTGCGGCGCGCGAATAAGGCTTGCGTCGTCGCGGGCCGATGGCCGCGCGATCAGCCTGCTTCGCGCAACGCCGCGCGCACGGCGGTGGTGTCCGGTCGAACGCCGCGCCAAAGAAAAAACGATTCCGCGGCCTGTTCGACCAGCATCCCGAGTCCCTGCGCGGCGTGCTCGATGCCGACGCTGCGCGCCCAGCGCACGAAGGGCGTGTCGGTGGCCGCGTAACCGAGATCATAGGCGTAGGCGCCTCGCGCGAAGATGCTCGCGTCGACGGCGGGCAGTTTGCCTTCGATGCCGGCCGAGGTTGCGTGGATGACGAGATCGAACGCGCCGTGCGCCGCGATTTCGCGCGGCAAATCTTCGTAGGTGCAAGCGACGATCGGTGCGAGATCCGCGAAGGCCTGCTGCAGCTCGGTCGCGCGCGGCAGGCGACGGTTGGCGATCGCGAGCGCCGCGGGGTTTTTGCCGAGCAAGGGCGCGAGGATGCCGCGCGTCGCGCCGCCTGCACCGAGGATCAACACGCGCTTGTCGCATACCGCGACTCTCAAAAATTCGAAATCGGCGACGAGCCCCGCGCCGTCGGTGTTGTCGCCGAGCAGGCGACCGTCGGCTTGCAGCGCGAGCGTGTTCACCGCACCCGCGCGTTGCGCGCGGTCGGTGAGTCGGTCGGCGAGGCGCGCTGCCGCTTCTTTGTGAGGTACGGTGACGTTGAGTCCGCGCAGTCCCGCAGCGAAGAGTGCACGCACGTCCGCCTCGAAGCGCTCGGGCGCAATGTCGTAGCGATCGTAGATCAGATTTTGGGTCGTCGCGGCGGCGAACCGCGCGTGGATGAACGGCGAACGGCTATGCGCGATCGGGTGACCGACGACGCCGTAGCGATCGGGCGCGACACCTTCGGGTGCGTGCACGGCAGCGGGTCGCGTCGTCTCGCTCATCGGTCGCAGTCTAACGCACCCGCCAACCGCCGCGGGCGGGGGCCGGGTCGAGCAAGGCGTGCAAGGCCGGCAGCCAATGTTGCATGCGCTCGGCGATCTGCCACGGCGGATTGACGATGACGATCCCCGAACCGTTGAGTCCGACGCGCGTATCGCGCGGATGGATCCACACTTCGCTCTGCAAAAATTGTGGTGGATGCGCCGCGTCCTGGGGCAGTCGGCTCGGGAGCGAGGCGAGCCATTGATCGGTGTCGCGTCCGTCCTTGATCGGATACCAGATGGCGATCACCGCCGTCGGCAGACGCTTGAGGATTTCGGCGGTTGCATTCGCCGCCGCGGAAAAATCGCCGCGGGTGTCTTCATAGGGCGGATCGATCAGCACCAGTGCGCGCCGCTCGACGTTCGGCAACCAGTGTTTCAAGCGTGCGTAACCGTCGGCGCACTCGAGCACCAGATGATTGGCGGTGACGGCCGAGTTGCGCACGGCATCGCGCATCGCCTCGCGCAACGCGACGTGTTCGCTCTGCTGCGTCTCGATCAGGACCGCGCGATCCTGCGCGCGCAGGCGTTGCAGCGCGAGCCAGGGCGAGCCCGGACAAGCGTGTCGCGCATGGGGCTGGTTGCGCAGCGCGCGCACCAAGTGGGCGTAGTCCTGCAATTCTTCCGGCAAGGCGCGTGCATCGCTGCCGCCGACGCCGAGCAACCGTTCGACGCCGCCACGGAATTCTTCGCCCTTGCGCGCATCAGCCGAGGCGAGATCGTAGCAACCGCGACCGGCATGCGTGTCGACGAACAAAAACCCCTTGTCCTTGCGCGCGAGTGCGCCCAACAAGGCGAGCAAGGTGACGTGCTTGTGCACGTCGGCGAAGTTGCCGGCATGAAACGCGTGGCGGTACTTCATGCCCGCATGCGCGCTCAGTCAGCCGCGGTTTTGGTCTTGGACTTCGCTTTGGCCTTCGACTTCGCCTTCGTCTTTGCCTTGGCTTTGGCTTTTTTCTTGACCTTGGGTTCGGCCTTCGCCTCGGGTGCGACGTCCGCTTTTTTGGCCGGCGTCTTCTTGGCGAAGCGGCCGCGACCGGGGCGTTGCGGCGCGGCGGCGAGCAGCGTGCGACATTCGTCGAGCGTCAGCGTCTTCGGGTCGCGCTCTTTCGGGATGCGCGCGTTGCGTGCCTTGTCGGTGATGTACGGGCCATAGCGGCCGTTCAACACCTGGATGTTGTCGATGCCGAAGTCCTGGATGATGCGATTCGCATCGGCCAATTTCTTGGCGGCCACGACTTCGCAGGCGCGTTCGAGCGTGATGGTGTACGGATCGTCTTCGACCTTGAGCGAGGCGTACTTGGCGCCGTATTTGATGTAGGGCCCGAAGCGACCGATGTTCGCTTCGAGCGGTTCGCCTTCGGGCGTCTCGCCGAGTTTGCGCGGCAACTGGAACAGCTGCAGCGCCGCATCCAGTTTGATCGTGTCCATCTTCTGGCCCGGACGGAGTCCGGCGAAGCGCGGCTTTTCTTCGTCGTCGCGCGTGCCGATCTGCACGAACGGTCCGAAACGACCCATGCGCACCGAGACGGGTTTGCCGCTCGCCGGGTCGACGCCGAGTTCGCGTGCCTGGGCCGCTTCGTCGCGCGAGACGTTCTTTTCGGTGTGCTCGACGAGATCGATGAACGGTTGCCAGAATTTCTGCAGCGGCTCCGTCCATTCTTCTTCGCCGCGCGATACGGCGTCGAGCTCGTCTTCCATCGAGGCGGTGAAGCCGTATTCGACGTACTTGCCGAAGTGCGTGCTCAGGAAATTGTTGACGATCTTGCCGATGTCGGTCGGGATGAAGCGTCGGCTATCCATGTCGACGTATTCGCGATCCCGCAGCGTCGAAATGATCGAGGCATAGGTCGAGGGACGACCGATGCCGTGTTCTTCGAGCGCCTTCACGAGCGAGGCTTCGGAATAACGCGGCGGCGGCTCGGTGAAGTGCTGCGCGCCGCGCAACTGCGACAGTTGCACGACGTCGCCTTCGGCGAAGTCGGGCAGGATGCGATCGTCTTCGTCGTCGGCCGAATCGTCCTGGCCTTCGAGGTAGACGGCGATGAAGCCTGGTTTGACCAGGGTCGAACCGTTGGCGCGCAGCAGGTGGCGTGCGTCGCCGTCGGGCCCGGCGAGCAAATCGACGGCGATGGTGTCGAACACGGCGTGCGTCATCTGGCAGGCGACCGCGCGCTTCCAGATGAGCGAATACAGTTTGTGCAGATCGGCGTCGATGCGGCCTTCGAGCAGCTGCGGCGTGACGGCCGCCGATGTCGGGCGTATCGCTTCGTGCGCTTCCTGGGCGTTGCGCGATTTGTTTTTGAAGTAGCGCGGCGCTTCGGGCACGGAGTCGGTGCCGTAGAGCTTGCCGATCACCTGCCGGATTTCGCCGATCGCCTCGTTGGCGAGGTTCACCGCGTCGGTACGCATGTAGGTGATGAGACCGACCGCGCCTTCGCCGTAGTCCACGCCTTCGTAGAGTTGTTGCGCGAGTCGCATGGTGCGTTGCGCCGACAGACCCAATTTGCGCGCAGCTTCCTGCTGCAGCGTCGAGGTCGTGAACGGCGGCGCCGGATTGCGATTGCGCTGTTTGCGATCGATCGAGAGCACGCGCAGCTGCCCCGGCGGCGCGAGCGCGCGTTCGGACTCGGCCGGCATGCCGGCACCGCTCGCTTTGCAGAGCGTGCGTTCGACGTCACGCGCCGACGCTTCGTCGGTGAAACTGAACTGCTCGACCTTGCGACCCGAATACTCGACCAGGCGCAAGGGAAACTTTTGACCGTCGCGTGCGCCTTCGGCATCCAGCGTCCAGTATTCGCGCGGCACGAAGGCCTGAATTTCGGCTTCGCGCTCGCAGATCATGCGCAGCGCCGGGCTTTGCACGCGGCCGGCGGAGAGTCCGCGCCGCACTTTCTTCCAGAGCAGCGGCGACAGATTGAAACCGACGAGGTAATCGAGCGCGCGTCGCGCCTGTTGCGCGTTCACGAGATCGAGCGACAGATCGCGCGGTTCTTCGATGGCTTGGCGGACGGCGTTCTTGGTGATTTCGTAGAACGCGACGCGATGCACCTGCTTGCCTTCGAGATCCCCGCGACCCTGCAGAAGTTCGCGCAAGTGCCAGGAGATCGCTTCGCCTTCGCGATCCGGGTCGGTCGCCAGATACAAGGATTTGGCTTTGCGCAAGGCGCGCGAAATGGCGTCGACGTGCTTTTCGTTCTTCTCGAGGATGTCGTACTTCATGGCGAAGTGGTGTGACGGATCGACGGCACCTTCTTTGGGCACCAGGTCGCGCACGTGGCCGTACGAGGCGAGGACTTCGAAATCCTTGCCGAGATATTTTTTGATGGTCTTCGCTTTGGCGGGCGATTCGACGATGACTAGGTTGTCGGGCATTGGGTTTCGCTATGCAAAATTCGCTGTGGGCCAGATAGACGAAACCGCGGACGAGCCGCGGTTGGTGGCGTCGCGCGGTCCGTACCGCGCCGCGGCATGAGGGTCAGTGCGGTTGCTCCGGCAGGTCGAACAGCAGATCTTCCATGCGCGAGCAGGCGAGTTCTTCGCCGGGCTGGCTCGACAACACCATCAGCACGACCCACTTCAATTGATTGACGTCGAGTTCGTTCGCGTCGAGCGCGAGCAGACGCTCGATGACGATCTCGCGCTGCTGCGGCGAGAGGATGCCGGTGCGTTCGAGCGTGAGCAGGTAGCCGCGGCAGTCCGAGGGCAGATGGTGCCGTTCGGCGTCGGTGAACACGCGCATCGCGCGCGAGCCGGCATCGGCCAGCAAGGGGCGGTCGCGTTCACCGGCCAGATCGGCGAGCCAGTCGAGCGCGCGCTCGACCTTGTCGCCTTCGAAGCCGGCGTCTTCGAGGTCCTGGGCGAGTTCGTCGCGCTCGGGCACCACTTCTATGTCGGCCAGCATGTACCGGTCGAATACATATATGAGGATGTCGAGCACGCTGCCGTCGAGTTCTGTCATAAGGCGTAGTCAGTTCAAGCTGTCGGGCCGCCCCGCGGGGCGAGCACCCGGAAATACCGTCCGAAACCGTCCGAATCGACGCGTCCCTCGAATTCGAGGTGCAGGAGCAGGGACGCTACAGAAGTGCTGGAGAGGCCGGTGCTCGCGATGAGCGCGTCGACGCTCGTCGGCTCGAAGCCGAGGGCATCTAACAGGATTTCGGCAGGGTTGTCCAACCGGGGGGAGGGGGTTCGCGGCGCTTCGGCAGGATTTCGGACGCCGTCAACCGATTGATTTTTATAGGTAAATTGGATTTCGGAGAGGATGTCGTCGAGGTTTTCGACGAGTTTGGCCCCTTGGCGGATCAAAGCGTGGCAGCCCTGCGACAGCGGGCTGTGGATCGAGCCGGGGATGGCGAAGATCTCCCGGCCCTGCTCGCCGGCGCAGCGAGCGGTGGCGAGCGAACCGCTGCGACGGGCGGCTTCGACGACCAGCACCCCGAGCGCGAGACCGCTGATGAGCCGATTGCGTTGCGGAAAGTGCGCCGGCAAGGGCGGGGTGCCGGGTGGAAATTCCGACACGAGTGCGCCTGCGGCGGCGATGCGTTCGGCAAGCTCGAGGTGACTTTCGGGATAGGTGCGGTCGAGCCCGGTGGCGCAGACGGCGACGGTCGTACCGCCGCCGAGCAACGCGCCTTCGTGGCTCGCCGCGTCGATGCCGAGCGCGAGACCGCTGGTGATCACGAGGCCGCAAGCGGCCAATTCATAGGCGAATTCGCGTGCGCTGCGCTCGCCGGTGGCGGTGGGGTTGCGGCTGCCGACGACGGCGAGCTGCGCGCGACCGAGCACCGCCGTGGCGCCGCGCACGAACAGCACCGCGGGCGCGTCGCGGATCTGGCGCAACTGCGGCGGATAGCCCGGTTCGTGCGCCGCGAGCAGTTGCAGCGAGTGGCGTTCGAGCGCGCACAGGTCGGACTCGAGCGCGGCGTGATCGCGAGCGGCGAGATCACGCGCCGCGGCCGGACGCAGGCCGAGCTTGCGCAGCGCCGCCGCGTCGGCGTCGAGGAGCGCCTGCAGGGAACCTGTTTGCGCGAGCGCGGTCTCGAAGGTGTCGGCATCGAGCCCGTTGCAGCGTGCGAGTGCGCACAGCGCGAGGGTTTCGTGCTCGGGACGAGCGGGGCGGACGGAGTGCGTGGTCGGCTGCGGCATGCGGCGAGCATAGGCAGCGGAGCGGCAGGCTTCGTGGCCCAAAACCCGCGCGTTCGCACTGATATAATCGAACGCCACGAATTACCTTGGCAGAAGAGGCCCCCATGGCGCTGCTCGAAATTCTCGAATTCCCCGATCCGCGTTTGCGCACCCGCGCCGAACCCGTCACCCGATTCGATGCCGAGCTCGTGCGTCTGGTCGACGACATGTTCGAGACCATGTACGCCGCACCCGGCATCGGGCTCGCCGCTTCGCAGGTCAACGTGCATCAACGTCTGCTCGTGATGGACGTGTCGGGCGATCGCAGTGATCCGATGGTGTTCGCGAACCCCGAGATCATCGCGCGCGACGGCATCGGCTTGATGGAAGAAGGCTGTCTGTCGGTGCCCGGCATTTTCGACGAGGTCGAGCGCGCACAGCGCGTGACCGTGCGCGCCCAGGACCGTCACGGCATCACCTTCGAGCGCGAACTCACCGAGCTCGCCGCCGTGTGTCTGCAGCACGAGATGGATCATCTCGACGGCAAATTGTTCGTCGACTATCTCTCCTCGCTCAAGCGCGATCGCATCCGTCGCAAACTGGAAAAAGACCGTCGTGCGCGCACCGAGCGTCACGACGCCAAAGTTCCGGTCGGCGCGGCGCGCGTCTGACGTCGTCGCGGGCATCGTCGTGCGCATCGTCTACGCCGGTACTCCGGAGTTCGCCGTGCCGCCGCTCGCGGCGCTGCTCGCGTCGCGGCACGAACTGGTCGGCGTGCTCACGCAACCGGACCGGCCGGCCGGTCGCGGCCGCAAGCTCGCCGTCGGTGCCGTCAAAGAATTCGCCGTGCGGCACGGTCTCCCGATCGAACAACCGCGCACTTTGCGCACGCCCGAGGGACGCGCGGCACTCGCGGCTTGGCAGCCGGATCTGCTGGTGGTGGTCGCCTACGGGCTCATCCTGCCGCCCGAGGCGCTGGCGATTCCACGGCTCGGTTGTCTCAACATTCACGGCTCGCTGTTGCCGCGCTGGCGCGGCGCCGCGCCGATCCAGCGCGCTTTGCTCGCCGGCGATCGCGACACCGGCGTCACGATCATGAAGATGGATGCCGGTCTCGACACCGGGCCCACCTTGCTCACGCGTGCGTGGCCGATCGGCGCGGCGGATACCTCCGGCAGTCTGCACGCCGCACTCGCAACGCTCGGCGCAGAGGCGCTGATCGAAGCGCTCGATGGTCTCGAGACAGGCCGTTTGCCGGCCGTCGCGCAGCCGCAGCTCGGCGTGACCTATGCCGCGAAGATCGACAAGAGCGAAGCGCGCATCGATTGGCGCGAATCGGCCGAAGCGATCGAACGGCGCGTACGCGCCTTCGTGCCCTGGCCGATCGCCGAAACCACGTATCGCGGCGAAGCCTTGCGCATCCATCGCGCCATCGCGCTCGATGATCTCGCCGTCGGCCGCAGCGCGCAGCTCGCGCCCGGCACGGTGCTCGGTTTGCGCGACGAATTTTTGGTCGTCGCCTGCGGCAGCGGTTGTCTCGGCATCGCCGAGTTGCAACGCGCCGGCCGACGCACGCTCGCCGCGCGTGAATTTTGCAACGGAATCGATTTGTCAGCCGAGGTGCTCGCATGAACGCGCGCGTGAAATCAGGGCGCGTGGCGACGCACGCCAAGCCGAACAAACTCGCACCCGGTGCGGATACGCTGGTCGCCGCCGTCAGCGCAGTGCTTGCGGTGGTGCAGGAGGGTCGCTCGGCCGACGACGCACTCGCGTTCGCCGAAGCGCGCGCGGACCGCGCGGCCGTCCGCGCGATCACGCTCGGGACGCTGCGCTGGTATTTCCGTCTCGTGCCGGTGCTGCGCACGCTCGTCGAGCGCGACGTCGAGAGTACTGCGCCGCTGCTGCGCGCCTTGCTCGTCACTGCCGCGCATCAAGTGGAATATTCGCGCGGCGCGCCCGAGGTGAGCGTGCACCTGGCCGTCGAAGCGGCGCGCGGGCTCGGTCTCGAGCGCGCCACCGGTTTCGTCAACGCCGTGCTGCGTCGCTTCGTGCGCGAACGCGACGCGGCCTTCGCGTCGGTCGATGCGGATCCGGCCGTGCGCACTGCACATCCGGCATGGTTCGCCGCCGCAGTGACCGAGGCCTGGCCGGAGCAGGCGATTTCTTTGCTCGAGGCGAACGACGGTCATCCGCCGATGGTGTTGCGCGTCGCGCGCCGTGGCGACGAGTCGCTCGCGATCACCACGCAAAACTATCTGCAGGAACTCGCCGCCGAAGGGCGCGCGGCGGTGGCGCTCGGCTGGTGTGCCGGCGCGGTGCGACTCGAACATTCGGCGCCGGTGTCGGCGTTGCCGGGATTTCGCGACGGACGCGTTTCGGTGCAGGACGCCGGTGCGCAACTGGCGGCGCGACTGCTTGCGCCGCTGCCCGGTGATCGCGTGCTCGATGCCTGTGCCGCACCGGGCGGCAAGACCGGGCATATCCTCGAGTGCGAGCCCGGCGTGGGGTCGCTGCTCGCGATCGACAGCGACGAATCCCGGCTTTCTTTGGTGCGCGGCACTCTGGAGCGCCTCGCGGAGTCGAATGCGACCATGGCCGAGGCGTGCCGGCGCGTGAATTTGCGCGCGGCGGATCTGACGGTCGCCGAGACCTTGGCCGACGAAGATGCTTTCGATCGGATCCTGCTCGATGCGCCGTGTTCGGCGACCGGCGTGATCCGTCGTCATCCCGACATCAAACTTTTGCGCCGCGCCGAAGACATCGCGGCGCTGGCGCGTATCCAGCAACGTCTGCTCGAGCTGTGCTTCGCGCGGCTCGCGCCCGGGGGGCGTCTCGTGTACGTCACCTGTTCGGTGCTGCCGGCCGAGAACGAGTCGGCCGTGCAGGCCTTCGTCGCGCGTACGCCCGCCGCACGGATCCTGCCCTGGCCGGCCGAGGTCGACTTGCCGCCGGGTGCGCTGCGTCTGCAGGCCGGCGTGCAGTTGCTGCCGAATGCCGCGGGCGATACCGACGGCTTCTATTATTGTCTCCTCACCAAAGGTGACGGGGCATGATGGGGCGTAATGCGATGGCGGCGTGCATGCGATGGGTGTGGCTCGCCTGGTTCGGGCTCGTGCCGTTGGCCGAGGCCGATGCGCTCGATGGCGCGCTCGAAGTCCAGTCCGCGTTCGTGAGTACGACCGCAGGGGTCTATCAGCTCAACGCGCACATCCGCTATCCGAACAACGACGAAACCGCTGCCGCCCTGCGCGACGGGGTGACGCTGTTCTACGACCTCGATCTCGAAGTGACGCGCGAGCGTCGCTATTGGACGAACGCGATGATCGTCGCGCTGTCGTTGCGGCGCGAACTCGCTTACCACTCGGTGAGCGAACGTTACGTGGTGCGCGATCCGCTCGCGCCCGAACAACGCACTTTCGCCACGCTCGTGGAGGCGCTCGATTACATGGGCAACGTCGAAAACTGGCCCATCCTGGTCGCCGCCCAAGTGCCCGGCTCGGCGAATTACAAAGTCGGCGTCCGCGCCAGCATCCATCGCGGCAAACTCACCGATGCGTTGCGTACGCTGATGTTCTGGTCGGACGATTGGCAGCGCACCAGCGAATGGTATTCATGGTCGTTGCCGCGCTGAAACGTTATCGCTTTGCCTGGACCGTCGCCGTGGCGGTGGTGGCGGTGCTCGCCGCTTTGTTCGCCTTGTCGCTGTCGGCTCAAAACTCGGAACAGTTCAGTCGTTTGCAGCCGTGGATCCTGCTCGCGAGCGCGATCGGCGTCGTCGTGCTGTCGATTTTGCTGGCCCGCAAGGTGTTGCAGCTGATTGCCGCCTACCGCGCGAACGTCGCCGGCTCGCGACTCACGGTGCGCACCGTGACGGTGTTCGGCACGCTGGTCGCGTTGCCGCTGCTCACCGTCTATCTCTTCTCGCTCGAATTTTTGAATCGCGGCATCGACAGCTGGTTCCGCGTCGAGATCAAGCAGGGCTTGAACGATGCGGTGGTGCTGTCGCGCTCGGCGCTCGATTTGCGGATGCGCGAGTTTTCGTCGCGCACCGAGGCGTTCGCGCGCCGGCTCGGCGACAATCCGCCCGCGTCGGTCGCGTTCGAACTCGAGAACGAACTGCGCGCCTCCGGCGCGAGCGAGATCGTGCTCTATGGCCCCTACGCGCGCATCCTCGCGGCCACCAGCCGTTCGGTTTCGGACGTGTTGCCGTCGAGTCCGCCGGAAGATCTGCGGCGTCAGGTGAGCAACGGCCGCGTGTACGTGAGTCTCGATCCGGTCGGCGAATCGCAGTACGTGATTCGTACCGCCGCGCCGCTCACGGCACGTGGTTTGCCCGATGCGCGATTCGTGCTCGTGGTGTACGAATTGCCGCGCCAATTCGCCGAACTCACCGATGCCGTCCAAAGATCATATTCGCAGTACGGCGATCTGGCGGCGCTGCGCGAACCGCTCAAATACAGTTTCAGGTTGACGTTGACGCTGGTGCTGCTGGTGACTTTGCTGACGGCGATCTACGGCGCGATCTATTCGGCCGAGGTGCTGTTCAAGCCCGTGCAGGATTTGATGGCCGGCACGCGTGCGGTCGCCAAGGGCGACTTCGCCACGCGCGTGCCGCTCACCTCGCGCGACGAGATGGGGTTTCTGGTGCAGTCATTCAACGACATGACCAAACGGCTGCGGCGTGCGCGCGAGGAGACCGAGCGCAGTCGGCTCGCCGTCGAGCGTGAACGCGAACGTCTGGCGATCATCATGGCGCGTTTGTCGACGGGCGTGCTGACGGTCGATCGCGATCTCGTGCTGCGACTCGCGAACGCGTCGGCGGGTGCGATCCTCGGCGTCGATCTCGTGCGCGAGGTTGGTCGGTCGCTCGCCGAGATCGGCGTGTCGAGCGATCGCTTGCGCCAATTCGTCGACGAGCTGCGGGCGCGGTTCACCGCCGGACAGGACGAGTGGCGCGAGCAGATCGAAATCGGCGGTGAGGCGGGTCGCAGCACGGCGACCGTGCTGGTGTGTGCCTGCGTGCCTTTGCCGGCGGAGGATGCGACGCCACGCAGCTACGTGATCGTGTTCGACGACGTCACCAATCTTTTGCAGGCGCAGCGCGATGCGGCCTGGGGCGAGGTGGCGCGTCGGCTCGCGCACGAAATCAAAAATCCGCTCACGCCGATCCAGTTGTCGGCCGAACGCATGCGGCGCAAGTTGC
>Ga0214917_10004021_pt1 | contig 16667 bp, 14 predicted proteins | sample LL_1208_BB_MetaG_FD_177983 | JGI IMG/M metagenome (GOLD analysis project Ga0214917, IMG submission 177983) | Freshwater microbial communities from Lake Lanier, Atlanta, Georgia, United States - LL_1208_BB | ecosystem: Environmental > Aquatic > Freshwater > Lake | place: USA: Georgia | collected... | reverse complement strand
ACTCCGAAACGGCCCACTCCGAAACAACCCACTCCAAAACAACCCACTCCGAAACGGCCGACCCCAAAGCAATCGACCCAGATGCCAAAGCCTAGACCACCGGCACCACACACCCACACAGATGCGCCACCGCAGTTCGGACGAGTGATTCCTCTGCAAGATGTGCAACCGGGAAACTTTACCGTGCAGGTGCTCAACGGCAACATACTGCACCATCTGCAGAAGCGACATGATATTTTCAAAGCCATGCGTGAAACGCTTGAATCCATGTTGGGCATGGAAAACAACAGTGCAGCATGCGATCAGGAATACGTAAACAGGTTTCGATTGCCATGTAAGCCAGTACTGGGCGGAATCACGGTGCGCGGCGGCAAAACAGTCACTTTGGTCAATATGGTGGCTTCTGGAGTCGAAGGGGAAGGATGGCTTGTTCTTGCGCGCGATGTGCATCGCGCTCCCGGGCCGCCGGGCGCGCTGCAAACCGAGTCGGCAAAGTACTATGCGTTTGCGAAGTACATGCCTCTGCCTCTGGAGGATCGAAGCCAACGCAAACAAATGGATTTGGTCAACACCGCGTATAACGAAGTTCAGATCCGTCGCCGTTTGCATGTGGCCGCGCTGCGAGGTGTACCGCACATGCCAATGTTCTACGGTGCCTTGATTGTGCCGCGTGACCAGGGGCCTGCTTTCACAGGCGAGCACTTGACAAAGTACAACAGCGCGTCCGATCGACTGCTTCTGTTTGTGGAGCGAGCCGAACAAACGCTGTTGGATTTTTTGCTGGCTCAAATTCAATCACTGAATACACAGCAAATTCAAGCTCTCTTTATGCAGGGTCTCGTGGCCATTCACATATTTCAACGACTCATGCACCAAGGAAGCACTATGAACATTCATGGGGACACACACATTGGCAACTTTCTAACTGTTACGACGCCACGAAGCACGCCGATCTTGTACAAGCTGAGTGAAGGCGACATACTCATACCAAACTTTGGAACACACGTGATTATTAACGACTTTGGCCACCTCTGCGTTCCTCACAGCACGCGCAAGCCTGGGCCGTGGATGATGGATTATTACGTGTACTGGAAGTCGTGGGGTAAATTTGAGCGCTCGCTTGAAAAGAGTGGAAAGACTGATCAAGTTGAAAAGCTTCAAGCTACACTCGCACCCATTCGCGAGGCAATGGAACGCAGAATTGTGGTGCGAGATGATACCGATAGGTACCTGCAGCGCCACGTGATTGAGCCTGTCGCGTTCCCCACGACTACCGAGTTGTTACACGAGGTTGCCACCATCTGCGGTTTTCACGAAGGGACACTTGCAGAAAATGCTGCAGCGCCTGTGCTTGTCGGCCAGACCGTGATTGACCGGGCGACGCGTGCGGCAAAATAAAGTTTATTTGATTTCTCCTACGACCGGTGGACTGGAGACGACGACGTGAAGCGCGCTGCAGTACGGCCGGTTGGTGCTAAAATAGGGTGCATTTTTTTATTGTTGTCCAGAAGGCTAACACCAGGAACAAAGTGATGAGTGGGGCAGAACAGTTTTTGCCACGGAACAGGGGTGCGTGGGTGGTGTGTTGGCGTTCGAGAAAAAAAATTAAGTGCAGATGGAATGAATAAACACGACTCGTCGAAGCACCATGCAACACATTACCGAAATTATGCTGGGGGTGGCTCTGATCGTTGTCCTTGGCATCTGGTACTACACGGCTGTGTACCGTAAGACGGCCACTGAAGCCGCGCCGTCGTCGGCTTCGAACCACGCCGCTCCCAATCGATCGTTCCGTGCGCCAACAATGATGACACCATCAGGCAGCAGTTTGCACGCGAGCGAAGACAACGGGATGAACGATTTTTCCCTAACCACCAGGGACGGTCAGCCAGTGACGCCAGCTGAAACAAACACCCGCGTGCAGGAACTCACGCACGCCGGGTTTGAAACGTTTGCCGATGCTCCGGCTGGCGTGAATCCGACCATGTGGCCCGACCGGACATCGGAACCAGAGTCTAACCTGGCAGCCACGATCCTTCCCGGCGGTGCTGAAAACGCAGCCCAGGTTCACCAAAAGTACGCAGACGCACAGATCGCAGGCCACGGCCTGGGCACATCATACCTCTCGTCGGAAAATGGCAACAGGCGCAACGCCAAGACGTTGGGCGCAACCACAGGCATCCAGATGACCACGATTGCGGGATACATGGGAGTTGCTGACGCGCAGCCCCAGGTGGATTGCTCAAAGATCTCCTCGCACTTCTTGCCATCGTTTCACCCGTGCTTCGAGGCCCTGACTGACCCTATCGAGGCCGAAGACAAGTTGCGAAACAATTCTGCCATGGCAGTCGGAACCATCACTCAGCGTTAAAACAATCAGCTCGCGAATATATCAATAAAACTGAAAATACTTTATAATAGGCTCAATATCCCAATCATGCTAACTAAAACTTACGTTGTCTTTTGCTTTTTTTTCGGCAGCTCATCATCATCGTCATTTGCTCTTTGCCGTTTTCTGGGCGGTTCATCTTCGTCATCGTCGTCATCATCGTCGTCGTCATCATCGTCCTCATCATCGTCCTCATAGTCATCATCATCATCATCATCATCATCATCCTCATCATCATCCTCATCATCATCCTCATCATCATCCTCAGCATCGCCTTCAGTGGTCTCGTCTTCGTCCTCTTCCGATTCAACGTAACTCTGATCCGTGTCGGTAGGCCCAGAGTCTTCATCTTCCTCCGAACAAAATATTTCTTCCAGTTCCTCCTGCGTGATGTTGCTGCGGCGGCAGTAGGTTTTCAGCACTGACTTTGTGTTTGGATGTTCCCACCGCACAGGTGCACGGCGCTGGCGCTTGCCAGAGATGATATTGGCAGCAGAAACTTGCGCAGCGTCAGTTTCAGCTTTGTCCGGCTCGCCGTCGTTCAGAAAAGCACGATCTTCTTCCGTTTCCTCGTCGTCTTCTTCCTCTTCGTCCTCGTCCTCCTCATCAACATCAACATCCTCGTCAACATCCTCGTCAACATCCTCATCAACATCCTCGTCAACATCCTCGACATCATCACCATCATCACCATCATCGACATCATCGACATCATCGACAACACCAGCAGCATCATCACTGCCAACAACAACGTTGCCGTCGGCGACATCGTCGGCCTGGCCAACGGCCGCAGCATCTTCAACAATAACCTTGGCCGGACGTAAAATCGCCGCGCTCGACGCGGGAGCTAGCGCGCAAGCTGCTTGCTGCGTTGTAGGCACTGTCAATGCGCCAACGGGCATGGTTCGAATGTTTCCAAAACATTACTATTTGCAAATTTTTGGAGCGTTCTTTTTTTTAAAAGCTACAATTTTATTTGAAGTCTATTGTGGGCAAGAACATGGCCGATCCGTTTTCGCTCGATCCGTTTAGCACAATTGCGCGTCTGGCACTGCTTCCGTTCATGGCACAGGGCGTCAAGATTGGCATCTGCGACAACAAGATTGAGTTTTTCGACCTGGGCATCGCCGCTTGGATGCGACGCAACTACATGGATTTCTTTCGAAAAGGGTGCAGCAAACACGACATTTTTCATTTGCGGGTGCCCATCGCACGGGCCATTCACTGGTATCGAGATTCAGCGCCAGGAATTTTGACGCTGGCGGCAGAGGGCCTGGAGCGCCTGGCAGCAAACTACACTCAGTACGGTAACGTGACAGTGACGGTTGAGAGCATGGTGCGTCTACTGCGGGGGCACGAAGAAGCACCGGTTGAAGACATTAGCAACAAGCCCCTGTTGCGCGAACTGCAGGCAGAGTGGTCACCTCAAGAGATTGAGACCATGTCTGGCTTGTTTTCCTTGCTGCGAAGCAAACAATCGCCGCACACAGTTGCGTGCGTCATCACGTTCCTTTCCGGAAAAGAACCCAATTTGCTGTCCATTATCCGACGGCCGATGATGTGATTGATGATTGTTATTATTAATTAAAAAACACAAGTTACGCATCATCAGCACAACCACATTCACTACCATCACAGCAATACAATCACTCATAGGAAGAGCTTCCTGTATCACCCGAGCTTGGGTTGCTGCTGCCATTGTCTGAGCTGCCATAGCCTCCGCCCGAGTCGGAGCTGCCGCCACCCGAATCGCGGTTGCCACCGCTCGAATCATCGTCCGAGTCGCGGCTGGGCGCCGATGATTCAGAGAATGTCCAAGCTGCCCAAGCTGAACCTGTACGCACTGCTGCTGAAAGTACATCATAATCATCATCATCTCTGCGATTGCTGCTGAGACCTCGTGGCTGCTTGCCATACATTTTGCATCCGGGCGGGCACAATGAAAAACCACAGCCGCTGCAGCAACCAAATTTCCACGTGCTGGGTGCCGTTTGCACGGCGTGAGGACAATTAAACGTAATAATTGCAGACGCCGTCTCGTGCGGCACACCCAAGTGTATGGCAACGGTGTGACTGTCCAGCGTGTAAAACGGATCACCAGAGCGCCACTTTCGGCAGGCCGGAATAATTGACTTGCACAAATTTTGCATGCGGTCCGTCGGCAGACGGACGCCGTGCCACATTTCGCGTGCAAGCCTTCTGCATTCCTCCGGGCTGAAGGGAGCGCTCATTCGACACAAGCAGCAGAATGTGATATCATAGGAATGATGTCATATATGTTTCGTAAATATGGACTTTGTAATATGACGTCAGTCACACACATTTGCGTCACACCACGCTTGCATCACTTTTGCATCACTTGTACAACACATTTGCATCACACATCTGCGCTTACATCACATTTTCCATCACATTTCATCATCTGTACATTCACGCTGCGCTATCACATCACATTTACCTACATTCATTTTCTTGCGTCCACCTGCGTCACACTTGCGTCACACTTGCGCGTCGCCATGGAGACGTATGCAAACAAGTGCCGGTTGCTTTTGGAACAATGCGGACCGATGGCTACTTCTATGCTTGAAACCGAGCGTGGGCAATTGGCGCTGAAGAACGCGCTGGAAGCGGATATGAAATGTATGGTCGACATGTCCGAACAGCATCAGGTGGGGCCGCATGGCGTGGGTCGGAGGCTGGCTCCTCGGCCGACATTGCAGTGCATGAATCCGAAGGTGCCGCCGTTTGCGCTTTTGTCATACATTCTTGGGACGCCCGAATCGTCGGACTACATAACAGCGTATCCGTTTGACACCAGCGCGGGCCAAGCGGCGCTGGCGTCCTGGATGGCCGTTGTCGGGGAATCTGTGTTTGACCTGTATCTACAACACCATCCGCTCGAAGCGCACGTAATTCACCATCGCACTGTGGTGCGGGATCGGATACTACGAAATTTCAAACAGCAAAAGGAGCGGAAAGAGAAACGCCTTGCAGCAAAGTTGGACGCAGCAAAGCACAGCGGGGACACACAGAGAGGAGGAGTGAAGCGAGACGTGCACGCGGAGGACACACGGAGAGGAGTGAAGCGAGCCTTGGACGACACGCCTCGCCCGGTGCGAAAAAAGCGGGCGGCGTCATCCAAAGAGAGCTACGAACCTATGCGACCAATGGGCGTTTGCTCGCTGCCCGCACGTGTTGCACGAGAAAACATCGGCATCGGCGAGCCAGAAGACACGTTTTTTACCGAAGTGTTTGGCGCCGAAGTGTTTGGCGATGTTGGCAGTGACCTGCTTTCTGTGCCGGACTTATCGCCAGCCAAAGGCCCCCCGCCTCCGGTGTGCGTGGCGCGTACAGACGATTCGAACCACATACCTGCAGTTTTTGCATCGCCGCCAAAGCGCCAACAAACGCTGCGTGTGTACGGCGCAAAGCAGCCTGCTGCGGTTTCGGTCTTGAGCATGCTGTTTGTGCCCGGCACGCCCCATGTGCCCGATGTTTCGAGCACGCCCCAGTGAATCTAACCTATTTTTCATACACAATGCCTAAAATATGTTGTATTCGAAAAGCGAAAAATCACGCATAATAAACCATTATGAAAAAAAGAGACATGTTAAAAAAAAGAAAATGAGCACTGTCCACCCAGCATACGTTGTGAAGAAAGAAACCGGATCTGACCGGCTCAGCTATATCCCTACGTGCACGTGGCCCGATCCGTCGCGTCGCGCGCTCCGCGTTGTGCTCAAGTCTGATGCCTTTGTGGTAAACTTTGACGACCGTGGCCGTCCGTGCGACATCCAGCACCATCTGTCGCAGCAGGCCAGGCAAAAAATTCGATCGCGTCGGCAGACCCCCCGAGGCGAGGCGTTGCCCGATGATGAAGTAAGTATGAAGTGACGTGGCATGAATAAATTTTATCGAGGCAGTGTGCGTAAACAAAACTGCCCCGAATGCGTATTGATGTCACGATATGCAACACGAATCGACGATCTTTCATGGGGAACGCAATTCGCCGCATCACCACCTAGCGCGCAAGACATGCTTCCTGTCAAACATCAGCCGCAACTGCTGTACCCGTCGTCCGCGCCGGTAGCGCCAGCAGCATCGGTGTCTGCGCCGCCGGCCGTTTCGCTCGCGGCGTCGTCAAGCAGCACGGGTCACGCCGCTGCGCCGACGCAGCGAAGCGACATGATAGCATTGGTTCTGTTTGTGCTTGTTGTGGGACTGTGTCTTTGTGTGGTTCATCTCAACGCCAAGCTCAACTCGCTCCAGACGTTGGTGAACCTGATGCTTGTTCGCCAGGGCGTGTCGATAAAATAAACAGACATTGGTTTTTTTTCGGTGACGGTCCGGCCAACCACTCCTCCACCGCCAACCACCACCCAATTTTTTGGATCAGGTATGCAGATAAACCGAAACACACTCTTCCATGTCTAGCAAGTGCCTGACCCTGAAGGAAAAACTGACTGGCAGCTGTGCGAGCAAGGCCATGTTGGAGACCAAGCGCGAGCCCGGGCTGTTGGGTGCCCAGGCTACCCGACGCAAGGCAGAAGTCCTGCGCAACGTCCAGGCCAACCGGAAGTCTGAGCTGCACAAGTCAGGAAAGTTTATCGAGCCGATGATCTTGGATCCCGGCGACGAGAGGGACTACCTTGCGGGAACAGCGTACACGGCTCCGTGCGTCGACTGCTCGGCGCCCATGAGCGAGGACGCGTTCAAGCGGGAGTGCACGGGCGACTCGAACGTCTCCTATGCTCTGATGCGCTTTGCGGACTGCGGAGCTCCCAGTGGCTTGCGGCACATCAGCCTTGGCGACGGAAATCGCCAGATTGAGCAGGTGAGCGATCGTGACGGCGCGCAATACAATCTGACCAACGCTGACGGCCGAGGCTCTCTCACAATGCCTGGTGCCTCCGCCGCCCGCAAGCACGGCATGGTGGATCCCAGCGGTGTGTACGGCAGCGCGAGCACGCGAAACCCGACAGCAGGCACGCCGTTGAGCCAGAACTTGTGGTAAGTTTCTTATCGTATGTATGAGCAAAACAATGATTTATAACTAATAGAAAAGAATTGTTTAAACCATCAAAGAACATAAACCTAACGAATATAAAAGAATTGCCGCGTTTAAACCATCAAAGATCAGAAAATTGGATCGCCTGATACGCCAAACACCTAATTCAAAAGAACAACAAAATTTAGAAAATTGGATTACGCCTGCAATCAAACCAATGCTGTGCAAACGAATTGTCGCGTTTAATTAAACCATCAAAATCAGAAAATTGGATCGCCCGTGAACGTTATGCCTGAAATCATCACATCGCGCCCGTCGTCCGGTGGCGGCGGACCTGCCAGCTTGCGGCGCTTCTCGCCGGATGGCACGTGCGCTTCGCTGCGCACCGTGAGCGGCATCGGTTCCGCCGACGGGTCTATCGCTCGAGATGCATACGACACCTGGCATGAATCGTCCAGGAACATGTGCCGAGCCTGCTCGTAATCAAACTGGTCCATGCTGAACGTCGTGTACTTTTCCTCAATGGCTTTTTTCTTGGCTTGCCAGTCAAGCGATTCCAGATAAGCCGCGAGCGATCCGTGCTTTTTCACCGCCTTCACAGCCTTGTCGGGCCCGAGCGATGGCAGACCGTTGCGCAGCTCTGTGTAGTCGCATCCGCAGATGATGCATACGTCCACAAACTGCTCGCGCGTCAACCCAAGCTCATCAAGCACGTCAGCCACGTCCACAAACTGCATGCCGTTTTTTCCCTCGCGAAATAGATTGCGCAAGATGCGGCGTGCGCCAAACGGAAGCGCATCCCCGTCGTCAGTGACTAGCACGGCGATTTCGCCGCTGCGTGTGAGCTGCGCCCCCAGCTTCTCGGCGTCGGAAACCGCAATGTAGTACCCGATGTTGTTTTCATCGAACGCCTGCATCAGTGCGTGATAGAATTCGTCGGGTATGTGGGCGCGTGCGCCGCCGGTTTCCTTCTCGCGTTCGTGCCGCTCGCGAATCTTTCGAAGCATGGCGTCCATGTCCACCTCCACGCTGATTTCTCCAAAGCCGGCCACGGCCATGACGGTGTTTTGCACCAAGGCCTGGCGCACATCGGGCGGCGCCTCGTCATTCACGATGTTGCGCAGCGCAGACTCGTCGACTGGGCCCTCTAGTGCGTCAATTTTTTCGAGAAACTCGGCGCGCTTGCGCGAGTCGCTCTCCAGCTTTGCGCTTTGCTCGCGGCGCCGGGCGTGTTCGTGCTGCTTGGCTGGTGCGCGCTTGCCGTCAAAAATGTAGATGGGGATGATCCCGTTGGCCTGAAGCTCGCGCGCCTGGTCTAGAAATTCAATCACGGGCGCCTGGTTTGGATGCTCGTTTCCGAGCCGATGCATGAAGATGGACGTGTCAATGCCAAACTTTTGACCGCGAAAACGGTGCAGTTCACCGACATCCTTGAACACCTGGGCACACTTTTTGCCTAGATACGCCCACAATCCTTGGACTCCCATGATGAGAAATGCACTGCATGTGTAGTTTTTTTTCAAAAAAAAATGCTTTTAAAAAAAACACCGGTGTCAAATTGAAGAAATAACCGAAGATCATAGAATAAGAAAGAAATATCAGAAGATTATAGGATAATATAGAAATACCAGAAGATCATAGGAAACTCAAGTAGTAGGGGTAACTATGTATTGAATGCAAAGCAGCCACATTGCTATCTAGTTTTGCGCTTGATCCGCGAAACAACCATGATGTAATCGAACATGTTAGAGTCGATCCGGTCAGTCGCCCCTCGGTCCCCTAGCTGTGAAATGGCCAGCACTCGCACAAGACTCATCAGACCGCAGCTTCCTTCGGCCATGCCTTGCTCCACATCGCGGGCAACAAACCGCATGGAAAAACCCTCTTCCCTGACCAGATGGCTCCCCGGGAACCCTTCTCCGTGCTGCTGCCACGGATCGATGACACATAGTGATTTTTCTCCGTCGCCCCTCGTACTTTCACACTTGTAGCCAACGCGTGCGTGTGTTCTTGTCCCGCTCGTCATGCCCCAAGCAAGAAAGACAACCGTCTGCTTTGGGTTCCGCAAAAAAGCTTGCAGCGCAGCGTCGCTGCGCCGGTGATACGCCGCGTGCTCGGCAGTGGCTTTTGCGTGGTACATCACCGGATCCGGGCATATGTTGTCCCACCGACCTGGCTGGCGCTTGCGCAGCCACGGAACAAAGGAATCAAAGTCAAACCACGCTACCGCGCAATTGGACCGGTGAAAGTGAATCGTCCGGTCTGGGTTGACGCGCGGATTCATCGGATCTGGAGTTCCCAGCGTCGGGTGCAACTCAAGGGCCCACGCAGCAGGCGTGTACGGCAAATCCCAGTTGATAACGCCAAAATCCTTCTTGTTCATCGGTGCTGTTGATCGGTCGATTTCCCATTTGCGAAAAGTCTCGAGCGCTTTGCGGCTCGCCAAGTTCAAGCGGAACAGCTGGTTGGCGTGGTCCCTGAAACCGTAAAAAAAGGCACCACCCATGACTCGTGGAATCTTACGCGTCAACGTGCGCATCAGATCTCGCAGGGCCGGTCGCATCAGATCCTGTCCCTTTAGTTGAACCATTTTTGGTTCGCATCCAGGCTCGTCCTTTTTGCAATGTGGCCATGCGCACACGTCTATCACAGGAGACGGGACGGTGTGCGAGATGGATGGGCCTCGATTTGTGCTGCGCCCAGCAACCCACATTTCATACTCGGCCTGTTCGTGTGCTCGAATGACTCCTCGGGGCATATCGTTGTACGTGTTGATGAACACTTCGACAACGGTGTCAACCATCACGCGTCCCGGGTTGTCCGGATCGTAGTCGGACAATACGGGCCGTGCCGTTGGAGCTTGAAACTGATAGGCTGCGGTGGCGCGGCGTGCTGCTGGTGAGCGCGAACGCGGCCGCCTCGTGGGTGTCGTAGCGCGGCGTGCTGCTGGTGAGCGCGAACGCGGCCGCCTCGTGGGTGTCGTAGCGCGGCGTGCTGCTGGTGAGCGCGAACGCGGCCGCTGTTGGGAGTTCTCTCGAGCGCTCTCCTCTCGCATCTGTTCAACGGTCTTCCATTCGCCGCTCGCAATTTTTTCCCGGTACAGCTCGTTATAGACTTTAGCTCTGGCCCTGATGTCTCTCAGAATCCTTGCTCGTACTGATGGTTTACCGATGTCATCATCATCATCATCATCATCATCATCGCCATCATCATCATTATCATCATCATCATCGTGGCCAGCATCATCACCATCATCACCATCATCATCACCATCATCAACTTTACGCGATGGCTTTCGACCAACTGGCGTCAGTTGACGTTGACGTTTCGCTGGAGGAGAGCCCGAGCCGCCTTCATCAACCAAGGCAAATTCTTCGGTCTGATCAGTCACTTTGCGCCCTTTGTCATTCACATGTATCTTATAGAACGGAGAAACATTTGTTCCCTTTTTTAGATTGCGAATGTACTCGGTGCCGTTCAACGCTCGCACAGCGCGAACCATTCCGGCTCCGCGCGTGGCCGCACCAAAAAACTGCGACACTGTGACCTTGAACGATACGCCATTTTTCGAATGCAACGCAAGCGTCATTTCTAATTATAAGCGTTTAGTTTTTTTTCAAAAAATTAATTACACTCTAGCGTAATTACTTAGTTTATATTACACTTCTCGTTTCAAACCTGATTCCCAAATATAACCCCCATATTTCATGCCTCAAAACCTAATCTTCAAACTCCTCATCTCGTCAATGTTTTATCAGACTTTCTCAGCTTCGAGCACAACCCAATCATGTTCGTTGGCCAGCTGCAGCTTTAGAAGCTGCACCTTAAGCTGCGCAACTTGTCTCCTGAGATAAATAAGTTCATTATCTAAATCGGTAATAATCTTCGTTTCCAGCTTCTTGTTGACGGGCTCCCTGACGGGCTCTTTGACAATTGTGACATCAGTTGCGAGTGTCGGACTCAGCCGGTGCACAGCAAAATGAGACGAATACATATCCCGCTCGAATTCCCAAATAGGTCCGCTGGTGAATATGCGAGTGATTCGCATCATGCCATCTGTAATCCACTGGACCGTTGCAAGCGGCCGGTCGCTGCTTATCGGCGCCAACGCACTCTCCTGCCAAGAGCAAGCCAACTCTGTCTGTAAAGTGTCGTAAAAAGGATTGCACAGATACCCCAGCACAAAGGGGTATGGTTCCATGCGTCGAATCAAGTACACTTGTCGAATTGGCACGTCCTCGTCCTCGTCCTTGGCCATCTCCTCAAATTGGAACAGCAAGTTGCCAAAATTGTCAATCCGCACCCTAATTGCCACGCCTTGTTTTGTACCCATGTCACTATATGTGTGATAGAAGAAAGCTCCCCTGGCCACAGGAAAACGACCTGGAAAGCTCAGTGTGATGCCTGCAGGCAGAGCATTCCACCAAACTTTGCGGGCATCCACAAATTCCGTTCCAACTGGAAGCACTTCTTCCGGCATGCCAGTAACAACATTTGCTGGCGTTATCTGGCTTTGCAGGCGCTCAACCAGACGGCGAAGCAAAGGAGTTGCCATGGACGCCAACGAATTATGACGTCAACATATTATGACGTCAACAAATACATTTCGTGACGACGTCATCACGTTTTATATTACGTCATGCATTTATTGAACAACGCGGGCACCTTAAACGTAATCATCATTTTCCACGGCCAAACGCCATGGCTCACATTCAGGACAAGATAGAGCCGGCACGGTGTCTTCCCGGACACGAAGAAGAACAGGTTCCAGCGGGAACAACGTATGTGAGCGTATTGGGTGTTCGGAGGCAGCTGCCACCCGACGTTCAGCTGACTTTTCCTGGCCGTTTTTGCGTGACCACGCCGGATTGTTATGTGTCGGTCGGTGAAGAGCAGCTGACGGGTCATGTTGGCGAGGCTGAGCAGGACATTTTTGGCAATCTGCCCAACATGCAGCTTGATGTTCACGCTGAGCTGGACATCTTTGGCAATCCGTGGTTTGGCTTTTTCCACGGCCGGTGCAAGAGACCGTTTGAAAAGCCGATTTACAGCGCATACATCATACGACGCACGAAGCCGTATCCATCCGAAGCACATGTCTTGATGCAGCAGGTGTTTTCCACTTTGCTGAAGCAGCAGTTGGATGTGTTTTGGTTACGTGAGATTACCGAAGGCAACAATGTGCTCACGGCGACATCGCTTGACGAGTTGACACCATCCGCAATGGAATGGATCAATGGTGGCATCAACGAGGCTATCGGATCGCGAAGCATCTTTTGTCACGATCACAGCACGCTCGTGCAGTATGAGCGGGACCTTTGTGCTGCCACGGTGAAGGCAGCGGTTGCGCAGGGCATTGCGGTGGACCGTTGCACGGAGCTGACACGAGATGTCATGTGTCTCCAAATAAAGCTGTGCGAGGCCATAAAGAAGTCTGGTCGGGAGAAGGCGGATTTGGTGAAGAGGGTCGCTTTTCTCGAAAAGGAGCTGCAAGCCGCCCGCAAGGTCATGGAAACATTTGGTCAAGAAAAGGCGGATCTGGCATTGCCTGTATCTTCAGACGTACCTGACGATGATGACGACGATTGGGTGCACCTTCCAGGCGCTGTTGCAGCAACCGAAGACCAGACGCCAGAGGAGGTAGTCGCTCTGAAGGTGGACCAGTCGGCGAAGGCAGTCTCGCTGCGAGAGAAGGCGAACCAGTCGGCAGACCAGTCGGCGAAGCCAGAGGCAGTCTCACAGCCAGAGGAAGCGAACCATTTGGCAGACCAGTCGGCAGACCAGTCGGCAGACCAGTCGGCAGACCAGTCGGCGAATCAGTCGGCAGACCAGTCGGCGAATCAGTCGGCGAATCAGTCGGCGAACCTGCCGGCGAAGCCACATGTGGCGATGATCGCGGGTCAAGTGTTTCGGGAGTGGAAAGAGGAAGCGGCAGTGAAAAAGTGATTGTGATGATTCGTGAATGGGCAATGATTGATGTTTGTTTTGTTTTGTTTCTCTCTTACATAAGTGAGTGTGATGTCTACCATATTCACACAGATAAAACTATGAATTTCAATAGTGTGTGAAGAAACGATGAAGAAATAAAAAAAGAAGTCTTTCAGGCACGTTCAAAGCGAAAAGGTTTTTCTAATACGGCTTGCCGGTGGTAGCGTCACAAGCCCAGAAGCAGTGCTTTGCATGTGGTGGGGAAAAACGTGATGTGCTGCGCTGGGTTCCCCGGTGGACGTGTAGGGAAGGTGGACAAAGTCGACCGCGTAAATCTTGCGCACCAGATCCATCAGCTCTGGCGTGTAGTATTTGCGCCAATCGTCACCGGCGTCCCGGCTGCTGTTGACACGGTCGAGCCGTGTTCCGATGTCTCGGCATACAAAAAACTGGGCCATGTCGGCGTCAAGGCACTCGAGCCGGAGCATGCGCGTGTGTATGGCGCCGGCGGGCGACCAGAGAAAGTCTGTCTGCGGCTGCAGATGTGGCGACGGTGGAACCTTGCCGCGCACGAGAAGATGAACGAATTGCGCAAAGGTACAGCGTCGCGCGAGATCGTGGCACGGATGTTTCGTCGGATTTTCCTTGGTATTGTCGTGGTACAGATTGCGTGGCATGCGCATGTACAAAAAGGCCGAGACCAACCGATCAAACGGATTGCGCACTATGCACATTGTTCGCCTGCACTCGTTCTCCGTGATTGTACTGCATGGTTTGTGACTGCTTTTCTGTGTTCGGCAAAACAGTTGGCGAAATGCAGTCCCTGCATTTTTGGGGATGTGGACGAAAAACCAATCATAGTCGTCAAGGGCATTCATCTTTTCTGCAGTGTGACACATTATGAAAATAAATGTTTGACATCTAGTATCGCGCGGGCCTAACGCGCCGCGTCACGACATGTCTGGTGGTTGCTTCGACCGTCACGGGTCTTGCCGGAAAATAAAACAAGCGGACGGCAGCCTCGAGCGAGAGCCCAAGATCCGCGTCCAACACCTGTATTGGGAACCGCAATGCCAATGCCGATGCGCGTATCCGGCGGGCAGTGCTGCCATCGGCCACGAGATGCGTGTTGGCGGCCTGTCTTCCTGCAAGGAATGCGCGGCGCCGCTCGTCGGACGTGCCGGGTAGACACACAACGACTGCGCGGTGATTGATCGGCGGCGCGAAAGCGCCGTCGGTCGTAACCACAATGTGGTCTGCTGCCGGCATCCGCACTGTGTGCGCGAGACAGTCTCGCAGGCGGGCCGGGACATTTGCGTCTGCAATCCAGATCGGCACAGCAAGCCCAAGCACAAAGTGCCCGGCAGCAAACACCGGCGGCTGATCAATGTCTCTGGTCGACGAGTCGAGGCCCATGGCGCGAAACATGCGCGGATTGCAATGCAGGCCGCGCTCGCCGATCGGCGCCGCACGCCGGCGGGCGCAGACCAGCTTGTGCGTCATGCCGGCGAGCCGGAAACAAGCATCGCGAACCCAGTCTTGGCTGCGGTGATCGGGCTCCAGACCGCGCTCGCGGAACCACCGCCCGAGCGGATCAGCCGGTGTGTCGTTCCGCATGACATAGTCCACCTTCGAGAACAAGGCAAGCACAGCCCGGCTGTACGTGTCATAGATGGCGGCAAACTTGGCGCGCGTCGTCGCCCAGCCCCAGTAATGCACGTGCTCCTGGCGCGCATCCAGCAAGCGGATGCTGTTTGGATTCGCGTCCAGCTGCCGGTACCCAGCCTGCACGGCCGACAGGCACGGAGTGTTGGCCAGCGTGGGCAGGAGCGCAAGCACGGACGGTATGTAGCTCTGGCCCAGGACCAGGTCGTCCTCCAGGAAGATCGCGGCCGGGTACTTCAGCTCGCAAAACACGCGGTGCGCCGCGAAGAACTGCATGAGGCCGACGCCGTAGTTGCTGGCGCCCTGAAAGACGTGCGCCCCCGGCACGTCGCGGGCCAGCCGCACAGTGTGAGCCACCGGTGAGACGGGCGACCGCTGGCAGCCGCTATACGGGTTGACGATGCCGTCGACGAAAATGTGCACATCGCAGCGGTCAGCGCGCAGGGACCCGAGCACACGGGCCAGGTAGTCGGGCCGATTAAAGGCAAACAGGACCACGGCAATGTCCGCCTTGCGAACGGCCGGCCCCGGCGCTCCGGTAAAGTCATGCATGCTGGCCAGCACGCCCGGGACTCCGGCCAGCCGGTGGCTGTCGCGCCGGCCCACACCCAGGCCCGGAAGACAACATTTTGCTTGCCGCTGGAGCGCCCGCAGCGCTTGCAACATACGTGGCTTTGTGCCGCTCATGCTGCCGCTCCGGCCCGTCCCGAGCGCCATGCAGTCTGCCGAATGCTTAAACTCGCCGCGCGATGGCAGCATCACCGGCAGCAGGCGCACCGTGAGCCCTGATTGCCAGAACAGATTTCCAAGCAGGAGATCGTCGCTAAAGTATAGTGCCGGCACCGAGCGCGCTGCAGCAAGTTCCGCTTTCAGCTGTGCAAAGTCAATGTCGCGCGCGTGCACCGAAACGCTTCCGTAGCCCTCTGGCACGTCGACGCGTAGCATGGGCGGGAAGGAAACCGCGCACCGGTCGGGCGCGTGCAGGTCGAGCATGCTTCCGCGCGTGCAAAAGACGTGACGTTCATACAGCTGTTGCGCCTGGACGTGCCGCCGCAGCAGATCCGGGTGAAGATCTTGGTCATCGTCTATGTAGACGATCAGATCGTCCGCGTGCAGGTCGACGTCGGACATGCCGGCAAGCTTGGTCGCGGGGCCCACGTTTTCGCACTTGCGGTTCACGGAGATGCGCGCGTCCCCGCATGTGCGGAAAAAGACGGGCAGGGTGCGCACGTCACCAAGCGCGGCATCGCAATACTCCTGCGGAACGTGCACGACGACCAGGTCCGGCTTGGTTGTCTGGTTTGCCAGCAGCGTCTGGATCACCCGAGGAACATGCGCGATGCGCGAGGGTATGGTGGTAAGAGACACAATCAGACGCGGCGTTGAGCCACGAATCATTTGTTTTAACTATTTTTCCATATTAAATAATTCGACTAGTATTTCATGGTTCTTGTTTTTTTTTAGTTTCTTGTTTGTGGGTTCATTTTCGTGTATATGTTCGTTCATCTTCGTGTTGAGTTTCGTTCATCTTCGTGTTGAGTTTCGTTCATCTTCGTGTTTAGTTTTGTTCACGAAAATTGAGTTTTGTTCATTTTCGTGTTGAGTTTTGTCGTTTATTTTCGTTCATTTTCATTCATATTTTTTTTAAAAATTGAGCAAGTGCATTAAGTTGGTTCT
>Ga0214917_10004019_pt1 | contig 16670 bp, 18 predicted proteins | sample LL_1208_BB_MetaG_FD_177983 | JGI IMG/M metagenome (GOLD analysis project Ga0214917, IMG submission 177983) | Freshwater microbial communities from Lake Lanier, Atlanta, Georgia, United States - LL_1208_BB | ecosystem: Environmental > Aquatic > Freshwater > Lake | place: USA: Georgia | collected... | reverse complement strand
TCAAACATTAAATCAAAAAGCGGCTACGAAATACGTGCCGATCTACTAGGTTTAGCGAAAGATATCGCTGAATTTAACTACACAATCAAACAAGCCGAGTACGAGTACAGCCTAAAGAAAGATGGTGACCAAGTGGTTGCTGAATTCAAGGCTCCGGTGGTTACTGCGGAAGATATCATTGATACAGCAAAAAAATTCAATGACTTTGTAACCAATGGTCAAAACTACACAGAGCAGGCTCAAGTTTTGGTTGAGAACGTGAAGAAGTTCAATGATAAAGTTCAGGAAAGTTTTAAACCTGAAACCATTCAGAAGAATGTGAAAGAATTTCAAGACAATGTTCAGAAATTCTATTCAGTTTTCACCAACGGTGTAGCTAAAAACTAATACCCAAGAAAACGAGACACTGAGCTCGGCAACGGGCTCAGTGATCAATTGAGGTTAGAAAAATGCAACCGTATAATGATCAAGAAAATGATTGGTTAAGCAAGACCAAACAAAAAATTATCAACCATTACCGAGAATATGAGCCGGTGTATGCGGCACTAGCGGGCATAATGTTGATAATGCTTTTGGTGTTGTCTGTGCTGACTGCAGTGGATAGTTTTTACGAAATAGTCAACTAATATTGTTGATCTATTTTAGATAAGTACATCATGTTTAATCCACTGGACTTTTTTACAAGTTCTAGAGTGACACAGCCATCGTACCCACGTGGTTTCAATGTAGAAGTATCTCCTAATGCAGGTAATTTTCAGGAATACACATACGAATTAGAATGGATGGAATGTTCTTGGAATATCACTTACCAATGCATAGACATGGTCACTGCTTATTGGTATCCTTGGATTCGAAATAATTAAACTATAAGATCTAATATAGTCTGTAATTTTCCTTTAATACTTTTATTATTAAGAGTATTTCTTAATCCTGCATGAAGATTTTTTGGCCAGCATTCAAAAGAACACCAAGCATATGAGCTGTGTTCTTCGTTTAATCGTGGAAGGAATTCTTCTGCCACACAAATTACATATGTATTAAAGAAAAATTTTTGGTCGTTACTGGTGAATAATTCCAAAGGTATAACTTTTTTAAAAGCGGCAGTCAAACCAACTTCTTCTTGAATTTCTCTTTTTAATCCCTCAAATGCACTCTCTGTATATTTGTTTCGTCCACCTACCAATCCCCACATGCCACGAGTTTTTTCATCATTGCGTTGTAGAAATAAGAATCTTTTCGTGTTTACGGCGTAAAACAACGCACCAGAACATATGATATTTTCTTGCATGTAATTATTATAGCACGAGTGTCCACTTGCCTGCAATATAGATACCTTCGTAACTCTTAACCCAGTTTGTGCCGTTGTATTTGTATTGAATACCTGTGTTAAGATTGGTAACATATTCTACTGTGGAATCAAAATCTGCTGCAGACCATACCACGCTCCATGAGTTGGTGGCACTGTTGTATTGTACAATATCGTTGGCTTGAGCATCTAAATTTCCTGGCCAGTATTGTGTGCTGTCGCCAATATCTGCTGTGATAAGATATCTTGTGCCATTAGTTGGAGCAGCACTGGCATCAAATGTCAGTGGATTTATAATTTTAGTAACTGATGGTATGGTGTTCGCTGGTATGGTATCACTGTCAATATTCAATAGAAGAATAGTTTCATCCAGTGGAGACACTGATATAGTGCCCACTACTTCGTTGCCGTTTTCTTGTTCTAATTTAATTTGACTCAATCCGTTTGTAATTTTTCCATATTGATTTAATAACACATTCCAGTTGACTGGGGGTCCAAATTGTTCAAAAGGATCCAGCGTGGTTTCTGCTCGAGCACCTGTGTAGAATCCATCACCACCTGAGCTTACATTGGTGCCTGTGCTGCCTAATATTCTCAACTGATTACCTGTTAATAATAGAGCATAGTTGTTGGGTGTAACAAAGGATTTTGATATTAGAGTACCGTCTATTAACCCTTCGGCTATACCTCCATCGTCATCATACACACTCATAATAATTTTTTGTATTACTCCCAATTTAGAAACTTTAACTGGTGGTGACAACCATATAGGCATGCTGAAGCTGATCGACGCCACGTCTATTTCTGTATCAGCACCCACCGGAATGGTCCTTGAACTGAATGTTATCCCTGTCAGCTCGATATAACTCAAGCTGGTCCAATCGATATAGTTGTCACTCTTTTGAATTTCAAAATCTGGATTAAAAAGATATAGAATTTGTTCCAATATCTGTAATTTCATATCTGTATTTGTGGTATAGATATCAGCGTTAACATTTAATCTAAATGGACTTGGCATTACTTTTTCTATGGTATATCCAGCACCTAGGGTATTATCATATTCTCCGGTGGTCTCATTATAATTTCTTTCTTTGAGATGTTGTTTTTCTATGTGATAAGGATTTTGCATTCTTTCACGATCATATTCTAATGCTGTGATATATGCAGCAATTTTTGGTGCTGATTGTAGAGCATTTTCACTGTTATTTCTAATGATGTTGGCCACTTGACGAGTCATGTCACCATAGGTCACTGGTACTTGTCGTAATTGTACCACACCATCTTTGCCTTTGCCTAATTCAATAGAAAAATTACTCAATACTCTAACGAATTGAGTCATAAATTTTCTAATCTGTCCGTCGTAAAAATGCAACATTAGTTGTCAGCCTTGGGTTTAAGAGCATTGGACAATGTCTGTCTTTGCTCCACAGTTAATCCATTGATTGTGGTTGTACTGCTGTTATTAACAAAGCCAGTTTTAAATGTATTTCTGGTATTGTTATTAGTTGTGGTCAATCTTACCGAATCTTCTACCTTGATCCATCGTATACCATCGAATCGGAATAATCTATTAGGTAAGAAATCTAATCTTAAGAAATAATCACCTTTGTTAACATTTGATGTTGGGAAACTGGTTCCTGCACCTGCAACATATCCATTAGGTGGTATGCCATCACCGTTGTAGTAGAATCCATAGTGGCTGCTAGCCGGTGTGTCTATCACAGCATTGATAGGTTGGTCTGATGATATTGTTTCTTCCGAATTTGCACCTTCTAATCGTATATTTCCTCGCTCATCTATAGGTGTAACATAAAATTGTTTGTAATTAAATCCTGATTTGGGAGCATCTGCTTCGGCTTGAGCGATAATAGCATCGTTGATTTCTTTCTCTTTGTTATAGGTACTCATGTAACTTGCAAGAGAACCCGCAGTGGTGGCATCTCCTATTATATCTCGGAATTCTTGACTGTCCACTATGGTTTTTAATTTTAATCTTAATAGGTGTGGCCAATATGTGGGTGAAAATCCTTCAGCTGATCTATTCACATCTTCAATAACATAAAATCTTTTTAGAGCAATAGGTATACTAGCATCTAGGCTGTAATCGTCTTTTAAATTGGGAAATTCTACCACATCTCCTGACATGGGTTTTCTACCCAATCTTTCCACCACATCATTTAAATGCACTGTTAGAAATAGTGTGTCGTTTTGTAAAAACATACCAAATTGGCTAAGATTAAAATCCGTATCTTGCACGTTGTAGATACCTCTAATAACATATACGTCTGCATCGTATTTTCTGTCTCTATTTTCTAAGAAAAGCAGATCTTGTATGGTTCTTTCTCCCAGTGTGCTTTCAGCAGGCAATGTGGGACTAGCAGGACCGTCTTTGTTTGTAGCACCCTGATCGTATGTGCCTACGTATTTGTGCAAAAAGATGTCCACTCCGCCCACCTGGAACATCTCATTTATGTTGCGATCAAAAAACTTATAATCGTTGCCCTTTTCCGGCTTGTATATTGATAAACGTGGCATACTAACCATATTTATAGAAAAGACAGCAGCCATAAATATCCATATGTCAGAGTTACAAACAGCACAGCAAGAAGTATTTGAATACGTTAAAACTAACCTAGGCGATGGTATGATTGAGGTGGAATTGGACCCAAAACACTACCAAGTTGCACTAGAAAGAGCCATAAACCGTTTTAGACAGAGATCTAATAATTCTGTGGAAGAAAGTTATGCTTTTCTAGATCTTAAAGAAAATCAAAACAAATACATTCTACCAGACGAAATTATCAATGTTAGAGAAATAGCACGAGCTACTGTGGGAACTCGAGGTGATGGACAAGGTGGAACTTTATTTGAACCATTTAACCTAGCCTACACCAACACCTATCTTATGCGAGCGGGTGCAGCCGGCGGATTGGCTACCTATTATGCTTTTGCTTCATATCAAGAATTAGTGGGAAAAATGTTTGGTTCTTTTATACAATTTCATTATGACAATGCTACAAAAACGTTGACCATAACACAGCGTCCAAGAATTGACACTGAGAGAGTTTTATTACACACAGACAATTATAGACCAGACATAACTTTAATGAAAGACATATATGTTAAACCTTGGCTTAGAGATTATACTCTTGCAGTTTGTAAAGTAATGCTAGGCGAAGCAAGAAGTAAATTTGGAACTATTGCAGGACCACAAGGTGGAACTTCTCTAAATGGAGAAACATTAAAACAAGAAGGTATGGCCATGATAGAAAAATTAGATCAAGAAATTGTTCTTAATATGGATGGTGGTGCGGCAACTAGTTTTATTATCGGTTAATTCTTTTTATTATCTTTTAATTCTTTAACACTTCAGATTAAATATATTTGATTATGGCTAATATAGGCATTAAAAAAATTCACGATCTAACACTTGACGAGCTAGAAGATCTAGTAACCGCATTGGAAAATATGAGCAGAGTTGCTGATAAACCTGCAATGCAAGAACAAATATTAAACACCGTTAAAAAAGTTAAGCAAGAGATTGCAAAAAGATTAAAAAACCTGTAATATACTTACATGCTGATAGGATTAGTAGGATTAATTGGGTCTGGCAAAGACACAGTGGCAGAGTTTTTGGTTAAAGAACACAAATTTCAAAGAGACAGTTTTGCAAAATCATTAAAAGATGCTGTCAGTGCAATATTTGGTTGGGATAGAGAATTATTAGAAGGAGCCACACAAGAGAGCAGAATGTGGAGAGAAAGAATAGATCCTTATTGGAGCAATAAACTCAATAAAGCGGTGACTCCACGATATGTGTTACAATATTGGGGTACGGAAATTATGCGAGGACATTTCCATGACAGCATTTGGATAGATTCTTTTACAGCTCGTTACAACGGTGGAAAAATAGTGCTCAGCGACACAAGATTTATTAATGAAATAGAAACTATTAGAGCATTAAAAGGCCGAGTCGTGCTCGTTAGACGAGGACCTATACCCACACAACAAGAGATGCAAGAGAGAGCTGTGCATCAGAGCGAGTGGGATTGGATAGGACAACGATTTGATTATGAGATAGATAATTCAGGCAACTTAGAAGATTTAAAAATAAAAGTGGATGATATGATCAAGCATCTACTTCAAGATCCCCAATAGACCAGCCCAACTCTTGCGTGCTTTTTAAACGCTGACAATTAGAACAGATAGTTTTTAAATTATAAATTGATGTATTGTTCCTATTGCCATCCACATGAAACACATCCATTTGTTGCTCATTAACAGCCTTAAATCCACACAACTCACAGCGTGTTTTTTTACGATACCCAGATTGGAACCAACGAGCAGGACCGTTGGTTTTTAAATTCTTACGTTTACGTATACAGGTATCGCATTGACTACGCCAATAGATTTTATTGCCTTTTTTATAGCCATATGCTCTGGGCTTGGATTTACAGGTATTGCATAGGGGTCGTTTCATATGTGTATTTACGTGCCCTATATAGGCACCAAAATTGTCAATATAACGCCGCAAAAACCGTGCAGAACAATAAATACATCAGTTATACTTGCAAGGAGAACTAAAAATGGCATTAACATCACCAGGCGTAGAAGTTACAGTAATAAACGAGAGTTTCTATGTACCATCAGATGCGGGAACAACACCACTAATAATTGTTGCTTCATCACAAGACAAATTAAACGGCTCAGGATCGGCTGTAGCAGCAGGCACTAAATCTGCTAACGCAAATTCAGTATATTTGATCTCTTCTCAAAGAGAATTAACAGAGACTTTTGGAGATCCAAAATTCTATACAGATTCAGCAAACAATTCATTGAATGGTTATGAGCTAAACGAATATGGCTTGCAAGCAGCTTATTCATTCTTAGGTATTGCTAACAGAGCTTTTATATTAAGAGCAAACATCAATCTTTCACAATTAATTGGCAGTGCAAATGCTCCGTCAGCTGCTCCAACCAATGGCAGCTATTGGTTTGATTTATCATCAACTGTGCCAGGACTATTTGAATGGTCATCAACTGATCAAGCATTCACTACTATTGATCCAATCTATATCACATCAACAAGTGATCTAGTTGGTTCAGTATCTACAGGTACACCAAAAACAGCAATTGGTTCACGGGGTGATTATGCAATCAATACAACAAACAATGCAAATAAGATTTATTATAAGAATAGTTCTAATGCTTGGGTACAAGTAGGAACTTCTACTTGGTCAGGCGGAACTAAACTATTCCAAACGTCTGCACACTCTAGCAGACCAGAATGGAAAACAGCAGAAAATAATGCTCCAACTGGATCTGTGTGGTTTAAGACAACCACTCCAAATTCAGGAGCAGATGTTGCTATTAAAAAATACAATTCCAGCACAAGTGCTTGGTCAGTGGTAGATTCTCCACTATATGCTAACAATCATTCAGCAATCTATGGTATAGATTCTGTGAATGGTGGTTCTGGTATATCAGCAGGAACACTTTACACTCAATACAACGCAGCAGAGCAATCAACTCTGGGTGCTTTTGACACTACTCCTAAATTGGCTGACTTTACAGTTTTCAAATACGAAGGTGGTGTTACATCAATCACTTCTAAAAACACAACTCCAAGTTTCACTAATGGACATGCAATTAAAATTCAAGAATCATTAAAAGGTCAATCTGCTCTAGACACAGCAAAAACTGTAACTCTAGGTGGAACTGGTGCTGATGATTTTGTTGCAGCAATTAGTGCAGCAGGATTTACAAATATTTCTGCAACTAAACTTTCAACTGGTGCTATTAAAATTACTCATGCACTGGGTGGAGAATTTAGAATGTGGAACGTTTCTTCAGGCACAGCTCTAGCTGATGCAGGTTTTGGAACATCTAATGCACATGACTACGGTTCTTACACAGCAAATTCTGCAACCAAAGTGGACAACTTATATGTTGCTCCAGCTGGTTACACAGAAGATTCTACACAACCAGCAGTGGTTGTTGCTACTAACTGGAAACGTTTGAGCTACACAGCTTCCTCTTCAGAGCCAAGCAACGAACCAAGCAATGGAACTTTATGGTACAACACCAATTTAGAAGCTGATATCATGGTTCACAACGGAACTGCATGGAAAGGTTATGTACAAGTTTATGCTACAACTGATCCAAATGGACCTCAGTTCTCATCAACTAAACCTACCACACAATCAGATGGTACTGCGTTAGTTGCGAATGATTTATGGATTGATACTTCAGATTTAGAAAACTATCCAAAAATTTACAGATACGACACAACATTAACAGATGGTGCTAATTTCGTATTAATTGATAACACAGATCAAACCACAGAAACTGGTATAGTTTTTGCTGATGCTAGATGGCAAACTGACACTGACAAGGATGATTCATTATCATCTGGTGGTGCAGGCACAGCAAGTTCAATTAAAAATCTTTTAAGTGATGATTTTGTGGATCCAGATTGTCCAAATCCAGCTCTATATCCAAAGTCAATCTTGTTATTCAACACAAGAAGATCAGGATACAATGTTAAAGAATACAGAAACAGCTACGTAACTACAACTACATATCCAGGTTCTGGATCATCAGGCAAAGGTAACATTAGATACGGTAACGAATCAGTATCTACTTACTTCCCAGACAGATGGGTAACTAAAAATGCCAATAATGACAACGGTTCGGGCACTTTTGGAAGAAAAGCTGTGAGAAAAGTAATTGTTCAACAATTAAAATCAGAAATTGATACTAACCAAGCAATCAGAGAAGATCAAAGAGGATTTAACATTATAGCATGTCCAGGATATCCTGAAGCAATTGCTAACCTAGTTAATCTTAACACTGACAGAAACAATACATCTTTTGTTGTGGGAGATTCTCCAATGAGATTAGCAGGTAATTCAACAGCTATCACTAACTGGGCGAATAACTCAGCAGGTGCATCTGATAACGGAGACCAAGGTCTTGTTACGTCAAGTGATTATCTTGGTGTGTTTTATCCATCAGGAAGAACCACAGACAACACCGGTAACACAATCGTTGTTCCACCAAGTCATATGATGCTGAGAGTATTAGCTAACAATGACAACGTGGCATTCCCATGGTTTGCTCCAGCTGGTACACGAAGAGGTATCGTTGACAATGCAACTTCAGTGGGATACATTGACAGTGCTACCGGCGAGTTCCAACAGATTGCTCTAACTGAATCTATCAGAGACAGCATGCACTCTGCTAAAGTAAATCCAATTACTTTCTTTTCAGGCACAGGAATATTAAACTTTGGTAACTTAACTAAAACTTCAACTAACTCAGCTCTGGACAGAATTAACGTTTCAAGATTAACTGTTTATCTAAGAACACAATTAGACAAAATAGCTAAACCGTTTATATTTGAACCAAATGATTCTTTAACAAGAAATGAAATCAAAGCAGCTATCGAATCATTCTTGTTGGAACTAGTGGGTCAAAGAGCATTATATGACTTCTTAGTGGTGTGCGATGAAACAAACAACACTGCCACAAGGATTGACAGAAATGAACTGTATGTGGACATAGCAATTGAGCCTGTGAAATCAGTTGAGTTTATCTACATACCTTTAAGAATTAAAAACACAGGAGAAATAGCTAACTTGGGAGTTTAATACCCGGTAAATAAAAAGGAACAAAAATATGGCAATCTCAACATTAAGTAAATTTACAGTACCATTAGCAAACGATCAGAGTTCGTCATCACAAGGTTTATTGATGCCAAAACTTCAGTATCGTTTTAGAGTAGTTCTTGAAAACTTCGGTGTATCAACTCCAAGATCAGAATTAACCAAACAAGTAGTTGATGTTACCCGACCTAATTTAACTTTTGATGATGTGACACTGGATGTTTACAACTCAAGAATTTATATGGCTGGAAAACATACATGGGAAGCTATCACATTAAATTTAAGAGATGATGTTAATAACTCTGTTTCTAAATTGGTTGGCGAACAAGTGCAGAAACAATTTGATTTCTTTGAACAATCATCAGCTGCTTCAGGTATTGATTACAAATTCACCACTAGAATTGAAATGCTGGATGGTGGTAATGGCGCAACAGCACCAGGCATATTAGAAACTTGGGAACTTTACGGCTCTTACGTACAATCAGTAAACTACAACACATTGGCTTATGCTACATCTGATCCAGTTACAATCACTTTATCGATCAGATATGACAACGCAGTACAAACTCCACAAGGCACAGGAATTGGCACAGCATTGACAAGAACTATCGGTTCATTAGCAACAGGCGGCGGTATATAATTTTACATTTCGTTTATAGCAAAAGAAGCGCCTTTAACGGCGCTTTTTTTGTGACTATAAATATAGAGTATGCCAAGTATTAATAATTTCTTAAAAGGATTCTCAGACGGTCTTCCAGGCATGAAAGATTATCAACATGCCAGTCGTTTGTATCTTGATGATAATTTTAAATTAGCACCAAAAAATAAATTCCTTTTCCATGTAGTATTTGATATCGACAATACTGTTACAGGAGAAAGACCATTCACAGATGGTGAGAAGTTGGAACTCAATATGTTGGTTAAAACTTGTCAGTTGCCAAAATATAATTTAAATTATGAAGAAAAATTACAATACAATAAAAAGACTTTCGTAGCCACTAGAATACAATATCAACCGGTTAATATATCATTTCACGATGACCAAGCAGACACTGTGAATGCTTTTTGGAAATCTTACTATGAGTACAACATTGCAGATTCTGTTACTCTAGGTGGAGCCAATGGTACTGTTACAAATTTTGGCAAAGATACTATGTACGAATCCGGAGAAGGTATTCCCAGACAGTTTGGTATGGATAATGCCAAAGCAAGAAAAAAACCATTATTAAGAGGTATACAGATATTTGTATTACACAGAAAAAAATTTACATCATTTACTCTAGTTAATCCTGTGATAACATCATTCAGTCATGATGACCTTGATCAAGCTGATGGTGGTGGAATTATGAGCAATACCATGCAAGTGATGTATGAGTCTGTGTTGTATAGAGCGGGCAATATAACAAGAGCTAGCCCCTATAACTTTGCAACATTACACTATGATAATGAACCATCTCCTTTGAGCGTGTTGGGTCGAGGAACCAATTCAATATTTGGACCAGGAGGAATAGTGGATGGTGTGGGATCTGTTATCAGTGACGTTGCTGGCGGTAACATTAGTTTAGGTACTATATTAACCGGTATAAACACTTACAATAATGCAAAAAAAGTCAAAGCCAAAGATGTCAAGGAAGAATTAAAAGGTATTTCTAAAACGGGAGTTCAAGAAATAGGCAAGAATAGTGGCACAATAACTAACCCTGTGGGCAGTTTTTCAGTAGGCACAGCAGCAGTAGTAGCAGGAGTAGGAATAACTTTAGCTGGAGCAAAAGGCACAATTGACAATAAAAATAATACCGGTAGAGTCATCAACAATCCTATCATTGATACACAAAATTATTTGAGTCCAACAGAGTCATTTAATTTGTTACAAACCAATCTATCTGCAAGAGATAGAGTTGCTGCAAGTATATATTATCAACGCAACGGTTCTAGAAAAGGATTATCTATAGCACAGAGTGATGTTGAATTTGCTTCTTCATCTGTCGCTGTTAAAAACATTTATAGAAATCGAGCTCTTTCTGATATAACTAAATTGGTTAACGAAGGATATATTAAAATTAATAGAATCACCAATGAAGTATCTATAATAGCAGAGAAGGCAGTATTATAATGACTGAATTTTATACAAATCTACCACAGAAAGACAAAGATAGTTTACAAAAAACTATTGATGCTCTAACAACTACTCAGTATGTAGAACCATTTCAATTCAATGCCAATGACTATGATGCCACTGTAGCATTCTTTGTTAAGAGAGGATTTGATCGACAACCAGCCGAAGAGACTGCTTATGTTATACTTCAACAGGCAAAGATTGATTCTGTTCCAGTAATGGAAATATTAGATACGTTAGGTAAAGCTGATCCTGTACAAATGAGTGAATTGATAACAATTATTCTTAACACCAACAGATTTAAATCCAGCCGATTGGGTGTGAGAAAAAACAGAGATAGTAAAGACGTAGTTTCAAGAAATATCGTAGCCTAATGAAATTCGCTAGAGGAAAATTCATAATGAAGAATCCTGCCAAGTACGTGGGTTTAAAATCTCCAACCTATAGAAGTAGCTGGGAACACTCATTCATGCGATTGTGTGATGAACATCCGAATGTATATCAGTGGGCCAGCGAGTCCATACAAATACCTTATCGTCATCCACTCACTGGAAAATATACAATTTATGTGCCAGATTTTTTTATAGTTTACATGGACAAAGATGGCAGTAAGCATGCAGAATTAATAGAAGTAAAACCCATGAATCAAATTACCATGGCACGTGCTGGTAAAAGCTCAGGACGACAAACACAGGTGATTATTAATAGAGCCAAATGGGAGGCTGCTACTGCTTATGCTCGACAGAATAGAATCACTTTTCGAGTATTGAGTGAAGAACAATTATTCCATCAAGGCAATCGCAAGTAAATATCAAACATGACACGCAAGTTAGAAGAGATACTAAATTTACCAAATGTTAAAGAAGCATTCGCTAAAGTGGATGATAAAGAAAAATCTCGAGAAGAAAAAGATAAACCCACTATACCCAAAAATGTAGATCCCCAAACTGCCAAAGCATTAGAAAAAACCTATCAAGAATTTGATAAGATTGCAGCAGCACTACCGCAGGTTAAAGGACTGGGAGAACTGAGTGATCTAGAGTTAGACAAGTTAGCTATGGAAGCAGAAGAGAGTTACAAAAACTTAATGGATTTAGGTATGAATGTGGACAGCAGGTATTCAGGACGTATTTTTGAAGTTGCTAGTTCAATGTTGCGTAATGCTATAGATGCAAAATCACAAAAAATTGATAAAAAATTACAGATGGTAGAGCTACAGCTTAAGAAGTTAAAAATAGATAAAAGCGGCTCAGACGACACTAGCGAACCGGTTGAAAGCGAAGGCATGATCATTAGCGATCGTAACGAGTTAATGAAGAAACTGCTGAAGAAAGACTAAATACTGCATTATGACAGACTTTAAACAATATCTAGCAGAATCAACTAAAGAATACAACTACAAAATCAAAGTAGCTGGTGATTTAAGCGAAGATTTTGGCTCTAAATTAGAGACAGTACTAAAAAAATACGAAGTTAAAACTTTGTCAAAAGGCAAAAAAACTCCTATACAAGAGGTGCCATTAGATTTTCCTCATTTAAAAAACGAAGCAGTAACAATATTTGAATTAACCACAATGTATCCAGCATCAGTATTTGAGATGAGAACATTGGTTGCTGACAGCATGAGATTGCACCCTAATCAAATCGTTGTGAGAAAACCTGGTGAGCCCACAGAAGAGTATCAAGAAGAAATGAAAGCCAAAGCTGAGAAAAAATCAGAATTTAAATCCATGTTACAAGACGTAGAATACAAAGATGCTCCAAAAGTAAAAGCAGATGAAGTATACGGAGATCGAGCTAATCAAAGTTTATTAAAAGAATTATTAAAAGATAGAAAACAAAAAATAGAATTTGCTGCTAAAATTAAAGTAGAACAAGAAGTACAGAAAAACGAAATCGATAAGAAAGATTCTGTGTCTCCAATTAAACCAGCACACAAGGGCGCAGTAAAAGGCAACCCAAACCCAGCAGGAAAATAATTTTATGGACATGATTGATATCTTAACTAGACTTAAACAAATTCAAGAAAACAATCCTAACGTAGATGTTAAAGATGCAATCGCTAGTGTTGCAAAAACCAACGGTGCAGTAGATGAAAAAGCAAAAAATCCATATGCAATCGGAATGGCACAGGCTATGAAATCTACAGGAGATACTCCTCCTCTTAAAAAATCCACAATCACCAAAGCTCATGATATTGCTAAAGGCATTGAAAAGAATGAAAGTGAGATAGATGAGAATATGACACGTCAACATTTTCAATATGTTGCAGATACATTAAAACAAATCGAAGATCCAATCAAGAGAGCAGAATATGCTAAACATCATTCAGCTATATTTCAACATTTCAATCCAAATTTTGATAATGCAAAATTCATGAAGGCAGCAGGAGTAACTGAAGCGGAAATGGAAGAAGGCAAAGTAAAAAGTTGGTTAATGGATTTAGAATCAGATGCTGTGGATATGAGCAGAGAAGCATTTATTAAAAAACATGGACAATCACAAGCTCATGTTTGGGATAGAGTACACAAAGAAGAAAAAGAAAATGAATCAGTACAAGAAGCGAAACCAGACTTCTTAGATATGGATAAAGACGGTAACAAAAAGGAACCTATGAAAAAAGCTATCAAAGACAAAGAAAAGAAAATGAATGAATCAGTTGTTATTGCTACAGACAATCCAGAAGAAGCAGCAATGATGATGCAATTATTAAAATTAGCAGGAGTACAACCAGTTAGTCAAGATATGATCAATCAACCAGCAGAAGTAAAAGCAGATGAAGATTATGCTAACACTCCAAAAGAAAAATACAGCGACATCAAAGCAGCAATACCAAATGGAACAGATTTAAATCGTGAAAAAGGTGCTTATGTTAAAGCAGCTGGTGGAGACAATGCTATGGCAATTAAAACTGAAGAATCTGAAATTACAGAAGAACAATTATCTAATAGTCTAAAAGCTCAATATGAGAGTTTTAAAAAAACATATCAAGAAGCTGCCAAAGCAAAGCCAGACTATTTAGATTTTGATAAAGATGGTAATAAAACAGAGCCTATGAAGAAAGCTCTTAAAGACAAAGAAACGAAAGGTAAATAATTCATATGGCAACAGTATCAAGAGTAACAGGTGTAAAAGCAAATGCAGGCGACCTATATCAGGTTAATGCTAATCTTTTTTTATTAACAGTAAAAAAAGCAGATGGTGCTGCTATTGATTTGAGAACTGAAGACGAATCCACTACAAGTGGTACTGATTTAATCGATGGTGCTGTAGAAATGATTTTAAAAGAACTTAATCCTTTAGCATATCTTGTTTCAGATTCAAGTGCAGGCACAATTCATTTGGTAATGGATAAAAATGCCACTGCTGCAGATATGCAAACTAGAGTTAGAAGAGTTGGTCTAAATCCAAACGATGACGGATCAACTGTGCTAGGATCTGGTGGTATTGATGTTAGCGGTTCTACTGTTACAGCAGCTACATCATTTACAGTAGCTTAGTTTTACCAAACATCCATTATCTATATACGAGCGTGTGTTTATTTTACACTTAAATAATAGTCATGGCGTACATATCGTTAGATTCAGACCAGATAAAAAAAGCTCACAAGAAGCACAAGTACACCACTGACCAAGTATTGAAATTAGAGAAATGTATGGATCCTAAAACAGGTCCTCTTTTCTTCATGAAGGAATTCATGAGAATCCAGCATCCTACCAAAGGAGAGATGCGATTTGAACCATATCCATATCAAGAAAGATTAATAGAAAGCTATAATAGTCACAGATTTAGCATTGCCATGCTGCCACGACAAACAGGCAAGACCACTTGTGCGTCTGGCTATCTACTGTGGTATGCCATGTTCAAACCCGATTCACAGATACTGATTGCGGCACACAAATATCAAGGAGCATCAGACATTATGTCAAGGGTGCGATATGCTTATGAAATGTTGCCATCGTGGATCAAGGCAGGTGTCACACAGTACAACAGGAATTCTATAGAATTTGACAATGGTTCTAAAATTATGGCGACCACTACCACTGAGAACACAGGTAGAGGTATGTCACTTTCTTTAATATATTGTGACGAGTTTGCATTCGTGCAACCACCCGAGAAAGCCAAAGAATTCTGGACTTCTCTATCTCCTACATTGAGCACAGGAGGAAAATGTTTGATCACTTCAACACCAAACTCAGATGAAGATCAGTTTGCTTTGATTTGGAAAGAAGCCTGCAAGAGATATGATGATTATGGCAATGACACTATTGTAGGAACCAACGGTTTCTATGCTATGAAAGCTCACTGGTCAGAACACCCAGACCGAGATGAGAAATGGGCTGAACAAGAGAGAAGTCGAATTGGTGAAGAGAGATTCCGTCGAGAACACGAGTGCGAATTCTTAATCTTTGATGAAACATTAATCTCTAGTATAAAATTAGTGGAGTTAGAAGGCAAAGATCCATTAATCAATATGGGACAAGTGCGTTGGTGGAAAACACCCACACCGGGCAATGCCTACATGGTGGCACTGGATCCTAGTTTGGGCACAGGGGGAGACTTTGCAGCCATACAGATATTTGAATTACCGAGTTTTGAACAAGTGGGAGAATGGCATAACAATACCACACCTGCCAACCAACAGGTTAGAATATTACAAGCAATCACAAAACATATACATGAGTCAATTGTAGAAAAAAATCCTTCTGAAACTCCTGCAATATATTACAGTATGGAGAACAATACTCTAGGAGAAGCAGTGTTATTGAGAGTAATGGATCTAGGAGAAGAAAATATTCATGGGCAATTTTTAAGTGAACCTATAAGAAAAGGACATCGTAGAAAATTTCGAAGAGGATTTAACACCACTGCTAAACACAAAATAGCAGCCTGTGCTAAATTTAAAGAATTAGTAGAATCAGGAAAAATGAAGATTAACAGCAAACCACTGATATCAGAGTTAAAAGACTTCGTAGCATCAGGTATTTCTTTCAAAGGCAAGCCTGGACAGCACGATGACCTTGTGAGTGCTTGTCTATTAATGACTCGTATGATGCAGGTTTTAGCCACATTTGACCCTAAAATATTCGAAAGATGGACTGACAGAACCACAGAATGGACTATCCCAATGCCTATATTTGCTAACCTGGGTTCTTAATAAATACAGTATGATCAAGCCCAAAACATCACAGGATTTATTCAATAAAATACGCAGCAAGTTCTCTAACATACAGTTAGGAGACAGCGCAGGTAACGTAACTGCAGATCCTAAATCAGCAGTGTTCTTTGATTTTGAATTCAGTGAAAATTCTGACAATTTTGGCAGAGTGAGTATCAGTATAGCTGATGGTGAGAGCATGAAAGTGTTCTATAATCAAGGACTAGTAGAGAAAATTGATGACACTGCTAGAGCCGATTGGTACAATTTCCTTAAAGAATTAAAAGACTTTGCAGTAGAGCATCAAGTGAGTTTTGATGTAAGAGATATCACAAAAAGCAGCCTTACACAGCAGGATTTCAAGAATCTTGCAGATGTGAATCAAACGGTAAATACAGACGATAACATGTCTGAAGAATTAAA
>Ga0214917_10004018_pt1 | contig 16671 bp, 35 predicted proteins | sample LL_1208_BB_MetaG_FD_177983 | JGI IMG/M metagenome (GOLD analysis project Ga0214917, IMG submission 177983) | Freshwater microbial communities from Lake Lanier, Atlanta, Georgia, United States - LL_1208_BB | ecosystem: Environmental > Aquatic > Freshwater > Lake | place: USA: Georgia | collected... | reverse complement strand
AACCGCTTTTTACAACAAGCCCATTCTGCGTGATTGCCACACCGCGCCCACCACTAAACACGGCATTTCCAGAGTTGTATGCGGTGCCAACAAACTCATTCAAATCCTCCCCCATCACCGGTGCCACCAGCACCGCCATTGCGATTAGTATTGCTTTCATGTAAAAAGTCTCTACCCAAAGAACCAATCCGTCAAGCATGAAATTATCCAACCGCCAAATAGGGGCCGTAGGCGTGTCCAGGGTGGCTGGCGTGTTGTTTAGGAATGGCTACAGCGTGCTTACGCCAATGGAGGATTTTGCCGGTTATGATTTGGTGGCCGAAAGGGATGGCGAGTTTCACCGTATCCAAGTCAAAACCAGCGAGAAGCAAGACTTATGTAGAAACAGGTATGGATTTATGACATCGGTGGGCAGTGAAAATAAAAATGTGTACAGTAAGTCGATTGTTGATTACATTGTTTGTTATGCCATGGACGAGGATTTATTTTGGCTGTTCAAACCGCACCAATGCAAGTCAAAGAATAAAAAGTGTAAGACCAGCACTGGCTCATCATGGCGAATAATCAACGATCTCTAAGGGAATCCATCAGAGCTTGGCGCACCTTTGAGGATGCGCTCAAAAACATGGAATCATTTGAGGCTTGCGCCAAGTGGGTGATCGACAACCCGCAAATCTGCAAGAAATTGTCAGGCCCAGGACTTATGGCCGTGATGAAAGAAGACCTAAAGAAAAAGGCTTGACGGATATTTGACATTCCCCCTAGCGTGGGGCATGGCAATCAACTCTAGGCGTAAGGGCGCAGCAGGCGAACGAGAGCTTGCAAGTTATTTAAGGGAACAAGGCTGGCAGAAGGCCAGAAGGACCGCCCAATACGCAGGCAATCCCGAAGGTGGTAGCGGGGATGTGGTTTGCGACAATTTCCCATTCCACATTGAGGGTAAGCGTTGCCAGCAGATTAAGCCAGAGCAATGGATGGCACAGGCGAAGGCTGATTGTCCTGCAAGCAAAATCCCATCTGTATTCTTTCGGCGCAATGGCGAGAAGAAGTGGTTAGTCATACTGCAGGCCGATGACGTTTGCGAGATTGCGCGTCACATCGCCCCGCCAAACTTAAAGATTGACTTGGTTTACCCACCACCTTATGCCACCACTGTAGCCCAAGGAATTTCAATACCTTCACCTCAAATAAACCAACAACCAATAATAAATAAAGGAGACATGCAATGAGCCTAACCATCAGCGCAACCGAATCAAAAGGCGGAGACCGCCAACTACCCGAAGCCGGAGCAACCACTGGAGTTTGTTTCTCCATAGTGGATCTCGGCACGCAGAAAACAAACTGGGACGGAGAAGAGAAGTGGACCCCCAAGGTTCGCCTTTCCTTTGAACTTCCAGATCAGACCATCGAAGGCGAAGTTACCGAGAACGGCAAGACCACCAAAGTTACCAAGCCTATGATCGTCAGCATGGAGTTGACCCGCTCTCTTGGAGAGCGTGCCACACTTCGCAAGCACTTGGAGACTTGGCGTGGACAGGCATTTACCAGCAAAGAGCTTGCCGCATTCAACCTAAAGAACCTCTTGGGTAAGGCCGCTATGCTTACGCTGGTTAACAAGACCAGCCAAGCTGGGCGCGAGTATTGCTCCATTCAGGGCTTGGCCAAGTTACCCAAGTCAGTCAAAGCACCGACAACCACCGAGAACGACCAGGTGTTCTACGAGATCGAGGAAGGCAAAGGTGGTGCGTTCGCGAACATGCCAGAATGGTTGCAGGGAAAGATTCTTGAAAGCAAGGAGTTGTCCGGTGCGGCCAGCGCACCGCAGGGTAAGGTTTCACCTGTTGACAACAAGGACGTGGACGGCAACACGATGCCATTCTAATGGCACTCACCTTAACACAGAAAGAGCCTAGCCAATCCCGTCTGGTCCAAACGGATCAGGCGGGACATTGGTATACCGAACAAGGCGAGTCCGCGCATGTTGTCATTGGAAAGAATGGTAATGAGCGGAATACCACAGTTGCCGATGCGCGGAAGATGGGGTTGCTCCCATCCGTCACCAGCGTGCTTGGCATCATGGACAAGCCCCAACTAACCGCATGGAAGATCGAGCAGGCTATCATGGCATCGCTCACTCTTCCGAAGGAGGATGGTGAAACACTCGAAGATTACGCAAAGAGAGTTGTCAAAGATTCAAAGCAAGCTACGACAAAAGCGGCGGAGCACGGAACTCGAATGCATGAGCAGGCAGAGAATATCCTTATGGGACGTGCTTGTTGCAAAGACGAAGACCTTCAGCCCTATATCAAGACGTTTAGGGAATGGGCGGAGGACAACGTTGAGAAAACCCACTGGTGCGAGAAAGCATTGGTCGGTCCTGGTTACGCTGGAAGGTGCGATGCCTACGTCCGGTTAAAGGGGATTGGGGACGCTATCATCGACCTAAAGAATAGGAAGGTTAACCCAAAGTATGACCCGTTCTATGACTCCGATTGCGCGCAGTTATGGGCCTATAAATACGCATCCGAGAATCCGAAATGCGCTTGCGTTTCGGTTGTCTTGGCTGCGAATGATCCAGAGACATTGGTGATCCATCGCTGGTCGGAGGACGAGTTGTACGAGGCAGGTATTGCCTTCCAAGCCATGCTTAAGGTATGGGCATGGTCGAAGAAATACAATCCGCCAGGGATGAAGCTATGAATGATGCATCGAGTTCTATTGTTTCAGCATGGGACTTATTCATAAAAATTACTGACATGATACTTCGCTTACTGAATGCTGCCTTCTTCTTAATGATTGCGTGGTTTACTATAAAAGAATGGAAGAAATGAACCCTCCAACAATCGAGGAAATGGGTAATGCTGCATCCGAGATTGTGTGGAGGGTGATGGGCAATGGGTCCGCCAAGTCTGCGTATGGTGAATGGTTTTGGAAGGATAAGCCAACCTATGATTACCACATCACCCGCTGCATCAAGCATGCAGTAACTGCCCAGCAACAGATCCACCTAAACCATCCGAACCCAGACGAGGCCGGAGAGAATGCGCTTGACCACTTGGAGCGTGCGGTGGTAAGGGCATTGTTTGCGTGGGTTCAATTAAAGAAAGGACTACCTAGATTATGAGATGGATTAAAAAAGAATTGGATAATGAAGGAAAGCTGGAGTGGGCGGTTTATATAGACCAAACCGGCGAGAGCAACGAATCGGAATGGTCGCACTTTGACACCTACAAGACACGCGATGATGCGGTCCAAGCGTGCTGGCATTTCACTTGGGAAGATTACGATTGCAGCGACAAATGAAGCTTGCGCTTTCTTGGTTGCTCTACCACATTGGCGACATTCTTAGCTATGGCGTGTCGCGTTATGGCTACGGTTATTCGCTATATAATAAAATAATGCTTCTCAGCAGCGATCTGGACGATAAGGGAGTGATATGGAAGGATGCCAAATGAAGAAAGCATTGGTCACGCAGGCGTTCGGCGAAAAGTGGCACAAGGTGCTGGAGCTAACCAAGCCGCGCATGGAATCCTACTGCCAACGGCACAAGATTGATCTTATTATTTTTGAGAAGCCGCTTGTCGAGCCGGTGCAGTACAGCAAGCTGGCCATAGGCAATATTATAGCAACGAAGGGATACGAGCAGGTCACGTTTCTGGATTGTGACGTTCTGGTGACAGAAGACTGCGATGACATTGGTGCATTGCTGGAACCGGACTGCACCTTCATGGCATTTGATGAGGGGTCGTATTTAGACCGCAAGTCTGGGTTGCGCGGGTTGGCTGATGCCTTTGGATTCGTCCCAGGGTGGCAGCCTAGCTTTTACTACAACACCGGCGTATTCGTCATCACGCCCAAGGCTGTTGGAGCATTATCACAGCCTCCGATTGGCCTATTCCCAAATCACTTCGCAGAGCAGACATGGATGAACCTGCAACTACACCTGTGGGCCACGGCTACTTGCAGCATTGACCCATCCTATAACTGCATGACTAGCGTAGAGGAACACTTTGGCTTGGATCGCTACAAGGATGCGATGATTATTCATTACGCAGGGCAGAGCGCGGATATGAATAAGCTTATTGAAACCATCAAGGCAGACGATGCAAAACTGAAAGAACTTGGTCGATGACTCCGGTGCGAGTCCAGCAGGAGGACGGCAAGTGGCGTGTTACCACCATGGCCGGAAACCCGATTGGACCGCGCTTATGGGGTGCAGTGCCTCCTAATGGATTGCCTTCCATAGATGATTTATTTTCAGAAAAGTCTGATGCCCAGAATGCGGCAGATTTATGGAACGCCTACGCTTTGTGGTGCAAAGAGCGCAGCGGGAAGCGAAAGCGCAGATGATCTCAGCACAATTCACCAGAGGAGATGAAGATGACAGAATCAAACAACTCGCAGGAGAAGTCGCCATCCGAGCCATGCAAGACATCAAGCTTCTTCAGCGCAGAGGTGTGCTGGATGGACTCAGGGTCACCAAGAACCAAATTGGTAGGCTTTCAGATTGCAACTGCTACAGGGACGTTAAGGAAGTCAGGTCACTTGTCCGCGACATCAAGAATGGGACTGTGTTATTCTGGTGCAAGGTCGCCGGAGTCAGGATTGATCAGGCCACGCTGAATAGGGTCATTAAAAGAGGCGTAGGAAATGTTAACTGAATGGCTTAAATTTTCTATTGACGTTCTGGCGTATGTAGGGATTGTATCCCTTCTATGCGGAATCGTAACAGCAATCATAGCATTTGCCGGAATGATTCTTTTCTTACTATTGGAAAATTTGATAAAATGAAAATGCACAAACTTGGAAAGATTCAAATTACTGGAGAACGCAAAGTTCAGATGGTTGAACTGGATATTGATGTTGACGAGGAGACAAAGAATATAGTTTGCCATGCCGCATTGCGCGAGATAACAAGCGATGGAGATGCGTTGTTTAGCTATGGATTTAACCAAGCATTAAAAAGGCTTATTGAAACTGAAGGAAAGAAATGCACAAAGAAAAGTTCAAGCAAAAAACGCTCACGGCGGTAACAGTTCCAAAAGTATTAACCTCCTCGCAGTGCGAGATGGTTATTCACGATGCCACCAAGATTGGAATGAAACGCGCTCCGGTACTTGGTAAAGATGGGCGGAATGTAAGAAGCTGGAATCGGACTTGCGATTCGTGTTGGGTGCCAAAGGCGGGTCTGTTTGATTGGCTCTACAATTATGTGGCCGCCGTCACAGACGAAGTTAACAACGAACATTATCAGTTTGACATTACCGACATGCAGCAGTTGCAGGTCTTGCGATACCGCCCAGGGCAATGGTTCCGGTGGCACTTCGATGCCATTGAGAATGAGGGTGACATCCGCAAGATGACTATGGTGATTAACCTATCCAAGCCAAGCGATTATTATCTTGGAGGATTAAGGGTTGATGGGAACTGGCACAATGTGAATCAAGCAAGCGATCAAGGCGCAGCAAGTTTCTTCCCATCTTGGATGAAGCATTGCGCCCGTGCGCCTATATTGGGAACGCGCTGGGTGCTGGTGGCTTGGATTACTGGACCGCAATGGCGATGAACGATTGGTTGGTTTATTCGACATGGCTTGTGATATTGGCCGTGGTGTACACGTCCTACGGAAATTATAAATGACCCAACTTAATCCAGAGCTTTGGATGATGACTCCGAAGGGCGAGGGATTGGCATTCTTGGTTACTGATTACGGAATGGATCATAACAAGATATTCACCATAATGCTTAACTCTGGTGAGATTTTGGATTTTGATATTAAGGACTGCCGCCGATGCGAGAACCCATCATTTTGCATTGACGCACCACAACAACCGAGGCCACACTATGCCCAAGCAAAATGAACCGGACACAACCAAAGAAGTTCTTATTGATGGTCGCAAGGTCGGAGGCGGGAACTGGATCGTGTGCATGGATGCAACTCCAGAAACTTCGGCAGTCTATTATTGGCTCAATGGATACACCTACTGCTCATTCCTATCCGAGGTCAAATGTATTACGAAGAAATAGACAGGCGGCACATCAAGGCATTGGAAAACATTCTGGCGGAAGGCCAGTGCGAGCCAGGAAGGTTAATGGGAGAGGATGCGGGACATCTAGCCTACATTATGAACCAAATGCTTTACGACAAGTTTCATGGACACGGTTGGGAGTTGGATCTTCTAACCGGTAGATTCGTGAGAAAAACAGGAGAATAGTATATGCTCGGAAAAGACATTGGAAAGAACATCAAGGAACTACGCGCAGATAACATGAAGAAGGGTAAGGCTCGCGGTGCTGGCGGCACGCCTCGCAGCGAGAAGCAGATTCTGGCCATCGCACTGCGCTCGGCTGGGGTTAAACCCAAGGCCGGTGGCCGCAAGTTTCGCATGATGGGAAAATGATTGTAACGGAGACGCAAAGGCTGACGTGGCAACGTGATGTTCTTAATGAGGCCAGAAGACTTCTGGTTAAATTAAGGCGTGACGTTGGCCACGGTCAGGCCATAGAAATAAACAACATCATCGCGCAGATTGATTCTGCGATGGTGATCGCATGGGAATTGATTGGAAAAAGGGAAAGAAAGAATGAATGAAAAAATGAACATACTCATGGAATGGATTGCTGTTGGCGCAGGATTAGCAATAGGTAGGCTTCTTGTTGCAATTGCGGTTATCACAATAGTCACAGCAATTCTTGCTGTGTTCTTTATTATGGAGGAAAGATCAAAATGAAACTCTGGACCAATAACACAAACCAAATCCACAAGGTTGACGATAACCTACTCCACACCCGCAATACCTATGTGTTGCCGGACGAGTTGACTGGACCAACTTGGGACGATTCCATACCTTGCCCGCATAAGATTAAGCCTTACTACCCAGGCCGCGCTACCGGCGGAGCTACGGCTGTCTACCGCGCTGGAGCAATCGGTGATGCGGTGATAGCAACCGCCTTCGTACACTATCTAGTCCAAGAATCGGGCGGCGTGGTGGATGTCTACGCACCAGCACGCAACCTGCCTCTATATGCTGGGCTAGGTGCAAAGCTTTACCCATTGCCTTGCACGCTGGAGGCGTTTGATAGTTACGATGCTCACCTATGCACCGATGATCTATTCAGCGGTCAGGTTGGGAATACCAAGCTAGGTACAGGCGGTGGCAACTGCTATGACCGCATCTACACTTGGATGAATGCCGGTGACGTAGATCCCAAGTACAAGCGTCCGCATCTTTACCTCATCGACCCCGACCACAACGAACTTAAAGAGCTAGGTAAGTGGCCGTTACCAAAGCAGTTCTTCGCATACCATGTGTCATCGAGTGGCCCAACCCGCACCTACCCACCAGCGATGGGTCAGGAAGCTGTGATTGCATTGCTTGAGGCGCATCCCAACCATCACGCTATCATCATTGGCCTAGACAACAGCAACAACTTCAAAGTGGATCATCCCAGGGTGATCGACCTATTCAACACGACCAAGGCTATCCGCTCGCTGTTCCCAGTAATCGCCAACGCAGACTTCGTGGTGGCACCGGACAGCAGCGTCAACCACATCGCAGCGGGATTGGACACGGCTTGCGTGTCGCTGTGGGGATCGTACCACCCCGATGATCGCATGACCTACTACCCTAAGAACGTGTCGGTGTTCAAGCCAGATACCTGTCCACACGCACCGTGCCGCCCACATGCGGGTCTACCACAGGCGAAGTGTAAGGATGCGAGTAACAAAACCGCAAAAACTCAAATGTGGTGTAATGCGCTCCGCAACATCACGGCGCAGGATATTGTTGAGGCATCCATGAAGGCACTGGAGTTGGAGGATAAAAGCCAAGAAACCAAATAACTAACCGGCGATGTGGTATGCAGGGAGATCCTGCATCGGGATTTCCTCTAGTGTGTTCTCCTCTTGAATCAGAGCCGGTTTAAGTTTTTACAATGAAAACACCATGCATAGTATCATTTGGTGGCGGAACAAATTCGGCGGCCATGCTGATTGAAATGCAGAAGCGCGGAGTTGTTCCAGACTTAATTTTGTTTGCCGACACGGGTGGCGAGTTGCCGCAGACTTATGATTTTGTTCAGACGTTTTCTGATTGGCTGGTTAAGAATGGAATGCCAGAAGTAATCACCGTGAAGTATGCCAGAGAGACTCTTGAGGCAAATTGTATACGGGAAAACATGCTTCCAAGCTTAGCCTATGGATTTAAGGGATGTTCGCAGAAGTACAAGATCCAGCCACAAGATAAGTTCGTCAACAACTGGCAACCAGCCAAGGATTGTTGGAAGTCTGGCGGTAAATGTTTAAAGCTGATTGGATATGACGCTGGCGAGCATCACAGAGGCAAGATACCGGAGGACAAGAAATACATCTATGAGTACCCGCTAGTGCGTTGGGGTTGGGGCAGAAAAAAGTGCGTTGAGGTCGTGGCGCAAGCTGGATTTAAGCCAGCCAAGTCATCATGCTTCTTTTGTCCAGCCATGAAAAAACATGAAGTGCTTGACCTTGCAAAGAACCATCCCGATCTGGCCGAAAGAGCCATTAAGATGGAACAGAATGCAATAACCAAAACTGTTGTTGGTCTTGGAAGAAATTGGAAGTGGGAGGATTTGATTAGGTCTGATGCCAATCAAATGAAGCTATTTGAGGACCTGCCAGACGAAGTGCCTTGCGGGTGTTATGACGGATGATCGACAACCAACGTAAAGCTGAAGAGATCGTGGGCCAAGTGGATTGGCAGTCAGCCAACCACGGACTATGCAAATGCCCAGGGGAGGCAACCCATACCAGCCACACTAGGCTGCGCGATACCACGGTATTCATTGACGGCGTACCCACGATTTTTTGCTGGCACACCTCATGCGTGGCGTACAGGGAAGAGGCAAACCGCAAGTTACGCCGCGCCATCCTAAAGGACTTTGCCTTAACCGCTCCTATGTCCAGCGGCACATCCGTACCAACCCCCTTGGTAATCCATAAAGATCCGGAGTCCGAGATCCTAGACCGCATCAAGACCATCGCGGAATCAAATAAGAAGCGGTACTTAAACCATTACGCTTGGGATCCAGCGGACATGGCAGAAGAGAGTCCGGTGCGTCTGGAGACCCCACAGGAGCAATACAGGGCATTCCTGTCGCTGTTTAATGATGCCGACAATCTGTGGATTGGTAACATCACTGACAGCGGAAGGCATCCGCAGAACTTCCGGCTTGCGGAAGAATGGAAGAAGTTGGAGGAACCCATTGGTCAGTTCACCACCGGAGCCGTGTTCAAGCCAGCAACTATTAGCCGTTCTAATGATACTGTTGATGTGCGCTTATATCTAGTTGTCGAGTCGGATACGCTGACCAAACCGCAGATGGGTGCGGTGTTCCAGCTTATGCGCGACTTGTTCCGCATGAAGATGTTTGCCGTGGTCGACACGGCGGGGAAGAGTTTGCATGGTTGGTTTGAAATGCCACCCAAGAAAGAATGGTTGGAACAATTAAAATCTTTTCTTGTTCCGCTAGGGTGCGATCCTGCAACTTTCAAACCTAGCCAACCGGTTAGGATTCCAGGTGCCAAAAGAAACGAACGCATGCAGAGCCTTTTATGGTTCTGCAAGGAGGGAAAATGAGCTTTGAAAAAGGTAACAGCAAAGACGGTAAACATTATTGGCTTACACCACCAGAAATGTACAAACAGCTTGACGATGAGTTTGCATTTACATTTGATCCTTGCCCATATCCAAAGCCAGATAACTTTGATGGCCTTGACGCTGAGTGGGGTGAATCAAATTATGTGAATCCTCCATTTGGTGTTGTCTTTCACAAAGGAAAGAAGAAGGGTGCTACTGCTTGGGCTAGGAAATGTATTGAGGAGAGCAAGAAGGGGAAGAAAGTTGTTATGGTATATCCAATTGATAAGTGGGTTTTAATGTTGCTTGAAGCTGGTGCAAAGGTTAGGAATTTGAAGGATGTTAAGTGGATTGCAACTGAAGACGGATCTGTTGGTCCTGGCACTGGAAGGCATATCGCTTGCTTTATTCTTGATGGAGAAAACAAATGATAGAGCCAGCGATAAGTTTGGGGGTTAAGCAACCAGTGGACCAATGGCCGCCGATCAAGTCATACGCCGACTTGATGCGTGAACCACTACAGGAGCCACATGTTTTAATTGAAGGCATACTGCATAGAGGTGGTAAGCTGCTTCTTGGCGGAGGAAGCAAGTCATTCAAGAGTTGGGCGTTGATTGACCTGGCATTGTCCATTTACTCAGGCACTCAGTGGTGGGGACAGCAGTGCCATAAGGCCAAGGTGCTATTCATTAACTTTGAGATTCAAGAGTGGAGTTTCCGCAATCGCCTAGCCGATGTGGTCAAGGCCAAGGGGCTAACCGATGAGCAGGTTAAGGATTTTGACGTTTGGACGCTCAGGGGTCACGCTGCTGACTTTAGCCTTATCCGACCCCTTATAGAGAAACATATCGATGGGAAGGGGTACCAGGCGATCATTTTAGACCCAAATTACATGTTGATGGGTGAAAAGGATGAGAACAACGCCGGTGACATGGCCACCCTAATGAATGAGTTTGAAGCTTTGGCTGTGCGCCATGACCTTTCAGTGATACTGAGCCATCACTTCAGCAAGGGCAACAAATCTGGAGCAGAGTCTATTGACCGCTTCTCAGGCTCCGGAGTCTTCGCCAGAAACCCAGATACCCTGGTCGTACTGACCGCACATGAAGAGGATGAACGCAGCTTCAGTTGCGAGATTACACTAAGAAACTTCCCGCCAGTAGACAGCTTCGTCATTCAGTGGCATTACCCCATATTCAAGGCTAACTATGCACTGAACCCCGACAAACTGAAGCGTCAGAATACGAACAAATCCATTGATGATAAACGCCTTCTGACTGAAATGGGTAGCAAGGATTGGGTTGCAAACCAGCTTGTGAAGCACCTTGCAGAGAAGCTTTCAGTCAGTGAACGTACATGCTACAAGTACATTGAAAGACTGACCAAGGCTGGAAAGATACTGAAGGAGAACGGGTTATATACTGCAAACCAGGCTGAATTTTGAACTGAAGCCTGCGCTGAAAAGTTACTGAAGCTTACACTATGAAGTCCATTATATATATAAGACAATACAATCCGCGAAGGGAAAGTAGAGGTAGGACTCCTTAGTCCGTCCTACCCCTACCGCTACGCTCTTTCCCGTAGCGTTTCGGAAGGCAAAACAAAAACAGCTTCAGCGGGGGTGGTTGGGGTGAGCATCGGGTCTACCGATGGGTGTTGGGGGAGTTGCAGGTCATGCTATACTACGCCAATGAAACCAGGACTATACGCCAACATCAATGCAAGAAAGAAGGCTGGGACCAGTAGGCCAAAGAGCGAATCCACCATTAAGCCTAGGATTTGGAAGCTTATGAAGGCCAAAAAAGGTGGGTTTGAAGCCTCTAAAGACTGACTTGGCTTGGGCCTACATCGAACTACTCTTAACCGAGAACAGCCGACTACATAAGACTATTGGGTTAGTTGATAGGTTCTTTGGGGATATACTTGCGAACTGCTCTAGGGAGGTTTATGAAGCGAATATGGCTACGCTTACTGAGGACCTGGAGGAGTTGGGAGAGTTTCTGGCTAGCCATCAGATTAGGATTGCGGCGTTGAGCAGCCAACTGAAAGGGAGCGAATGAGCGAATTACCATGTAACAGCCCAAGGCGTACCCCTGGGGCAAGAAAGAAGTTTGTGGTTAGGGCTTGCCAGAATGGGCAGTCAAAGACTATCCGATATGGTGACCCAGACATGACAATTAAGAAGTCCAACCCAGACCGGCGAAGAAGCTTTCGGGCTAGGCATGGATGTGACAGCAAACCCCCTAGCAAGATGTCTGCTAGGTACTGGTCCTGCAAGAACTGGTAAAACAATGCGCCAGGATGCCCGAAAAACGCGTTCTAAGGCCGTTTCTAGGCGTTTTGGTGGCAAACGTGATGCCAGAGACCTTCCTGTGGTCAAATTTAAGGTTGAAAAACTTCCAATGCCTGACCTTCCGTTAGGCAACCGAGCGTGCTGTTGCAGGATAGGTCGCTAGACTTCCGTTTTACATAGCCCTTATAGGCTATGCGTCTTTATAGCGTCCTTATAGGGACCTTAACGCTCCCGTTTAATGGCTGGCCTACCGTTTTCTAGCCGCCACTTATCCCAACGCTCCCGCTGCCTGTGCGCTACCATTTGATAGTGTTCCTTGCCCATCTTGCGCGCCTTGGCGGGGCCGGTAACGCTCCCGCCTTTTTTGCCTAGGCGCGAAAGGTATGCTTTGATGATTTGGTCTTCGGTCATATTTTTATATGCTCCTTATAGGCTGCGCTGCCGTTTGTAAGCAAGCGCGAAAGCCGTTGGGGATTGAACCCTTGGCGGGTTTGTTATCTTGTCTTAATTTCCTCCGCCATCATCTTGTTAATCAGTTTCAGGGAATACTCTCCCCATTGCTCCATAGCTATCTGTACCGCCCTTTTGTAAGATACGACCTCTTTTTTTGCCATCTTCCTTAGGTAGCTTTCAGTAATTCCAACTTCATCTAATTGCTTTGGGTGTGTCATGTGTTTGTCTTTCTTGTCCATTACGCCCCGATGTTGTCCCAGTCTCTTATTACTACGTTTATATTTTCTGGCTTGCTAACTACTTCAGCAACACCGCCGCGAACGTCAATAACTACTGTTATGGATTCATAATGCTTCTTTAATCGCACCGCTTCCTCGAATAGCCTACTCATCCTTGCGTTATATCTTTGCGCTCCTGTTCTTGTCTTAATCATTTTCATATCCTCTTTCTTTCTTATTCATTCGCGCAATCAATAAGACTGCGCTGCCGTTTGGTTAGGATTGTCTAGGCTATCGCCTAAGATCAATCCATTGCTTCCCCCTTGCTATCGGGGGAAGTCATGGAGCGACTATTTCCTAAGCATGAACGCAACCCAAGCGGCCAAGATTGCCCCAAGGATTAATCCGTGGGCGAAGTAAACGGCGTTGCTCATGATATCGTCACTTTCTGAGCCATCATGGCGCGTGCCTTAGGTGTTGCGGTCACGTAGTGGTTTGATACTTCAACCAACCCCACGTGCTGCAATCCGGCGATTATGCCCTGGTACTCTGACAAGCCAACAAGGCCCATCAGCGCCGCATACATATGACCGGATGGCAATCCGGTGCCATCACTTTTATCCGTCAACGTTTCCACGATACTAATTGCTATTGTTTCTTTTCTGCTCATATAGTGTTTTCCTTTTCTTTTCTGATTTCCGCCGTCCATTCCATCCCGTTTTTCACCGCCCAACGTAGGGCGCGTGCGTAGGAAGTGAACCGCGCGAAAAATTGACCTTGTGAATTGTAGACGCACCAGGATGTCATGAGTTACTCTCCGCCATCTTAGCAACGTGCTTCTTGCTTGCTCCATGGGGAATGAATCCCACGATGACTGACCGATTTCCTCGGGAGCAGAGTTGACACGTTGCACACGTTACGTTTTTGCGGACTTGCGCCGGACAAACTACAACTCGGCGGCCTTCCGGTGTTTGCGTATTTAATCCAAGCGAATCAGGTAATATGGTTACCACCGGTCCGATATTCAGCGCGGCGAGTTTATCGGCATGAGCCAACCCGTTGGCGGATAGATTCACAACGAATCCTTCGCGATTCGCGGCGGCGATTGCCTTTCTATTATTTGCAACTGGCCCGCTCTGCTCATCTAACACTGGTTTATGCGTATAAGTAAACCCGCGCCGTCCACGATTCGCGCGCGCAAGCTTGCCAAGCAACGCGCCGTTTACGTGATTATTGTCACCAGGAAGATCCCCAACCTGGTTATGTCGCCAAATTTGACCAGCGGGTAAACCGGCGATGGCATCGCATAAACCATCAAACGTAGTGCCACGATCCGCGCGGTCAACGGCGGACCAGTGCCATGACAAGGGGCCGCCCTCGCCATAACATCCTTTCCCACCGTTCGCCTTTTTCAGCGGGCATGCGTCCGGACAAGTACTGCGCCCGCTTGTAGAAACGGGAATTGGTCCCGTCTTTACATTCGAGGAAGATAAGGTGAGGTGAACCATAGGCGGCGCGTCATTAAAACCGACAATGCGCGGCGCGATCATGACAAACCCCACACCTTGACTTTAATCCATTGCAACACCTTGTCGGCATAATATGGCGAAGTGAACTCTTCCAAGTATTGCAATATATATCTCTCATGGATTCTACCGAACGCGCCATGATTCAATATCGCATCGTTGTAATAATCGCGAATCTCAAGCTTCACTAACTCTCCGCAACTTTTCGCGCGGATAACTCCACCCGCGCAATACTCTCCTATTTTCCATGTTTTTGTCCTACGTGTTAGGCGGAAAACTTTCGCCGTTTCCGTTTCGGCAGTGTTTAGTGTTTCGTTCATGAGTTGACTATTGCAAACCGCGCGCATCATTGCAAGGATTATTTTTGAGAAAGTTTCATGCTATGTTTAGTCATGGGCGAATTGCCACCGGATAAGTCGAAGAACGGGCGGCCTAGCGCATACTCGGATAAGATTGCCGATGAAATTGTGGCAGCTTGTCGAAGTGGATTCACAATGGAAAAGTCTGCCGAACTTGTGGGCCTTGAACCAAAGACTGTGCAGAATTGGGTAGGAAAGCGCAGAGAGTTCGGGGAACGTATAAAAAAGGCCCGTAGAGAACATGAACTATCTTTATTGAGAGACATTGAGCTTGCTGGCGCAAAGTCTTGGCAGGCAAAGGCCTGGATGGCTGAGAGGGTATACAATTACGCGCAGCCTAGCGCAAGGCTACAGGTAGCAGGCGAAGTTCAACACGGAATAAGTGGAAACCTTGTTGCCCTACTTGCAGGTATCGGAGCAAGACGAAAAGAAAAGGAAGCTAAGGTCGTAGATATGTCACTAAAGGGACAAAGTAAACACAATGTTTATTGTGCGACAAATGTTTTAAGAGATGCGGAGCTTAAAAAACCATCAAAGGCCCGTCATGTTCGAATGAGAACACGGAAACCAAGGGAGGAATCACTAGCCAAGTACCCCACGACCACGCCCCCCGCCACGCCCCCAGCCACCGTTTAATACGCATAACCCCCCCAAGTAATTCTGGCACAAAACAAAAAGAGGTCATACTCAACTTATGCCAAAACCACCTAAACGTAGTCAAGAAGAAATTTTAGAAGACCTTGGAAGACCCGTGTCTTTCGCATCTAACATACTTGAAATCAACCTATATGAATGGCAAAAAAAAGTTTTAAGAGATTTAGAGCCTAGAGACTGCCGAGTCGCCCTGCGTGCAGCCAACGGCTCCGGCAAAACCAGCACAGTTATTTCGTCTATTTTAATATGGCATGCCTTAATTTATCCGCGCTCCATAGCCGTAACCACCGCAGGAGTTTTCCGTCAAGTCGAGAGTCAGCTTTGGCCTAGCCTAAGATCGCACATAGCGAAGCTTGGCGGCCCCTGGGAGGTCACATCTGGCGAGATCCGCTATCTGCACCCTAACGGAAACACATCGCGCATTATAGGCTATTCTGCGACTGATCCAGGTAGGGCTGAAGGCTGGCATGCCGAGAACCACGAAACTGCGCCCTTGCTTATGGTGGTGGACGAAGCCAAGACCGTAGCCGACCCACTCTTCGAGGCAATCAGTCGATGTCAACCAACGCGACTGCTAATCGCCTCATCACCTGGTGGTAGCAGTGGTGCGTTCTACAGAGCCTTTACCAAAGAGGCGAATATGTGGCAGAAGCACGCTGTCACAGCGTTTGACTGCCCTCACATCACGCAGGCGCAGATAGACGAAGTGGTGCAGAGGTATGGTGAGAAGCACCCGCTGACAAGGTCCATGATTTATGGAGAATTTGTGGACATAGGCAGTGAGAGTCTGATTATTAACCTTAACCAAATCCAGAACTGCTATAACACACCACCGCAGTACAAGCCTGGCGTAAGGGTGGCTGGGGTGGATTTTGCCGCTGGTGGCGATGCCAACGTACTATGTATTAGAGATGGCAATAAGGTGCTACCCATGATCGCATGGCGCGAAAGGGATACGATGGCGGCTGTGGGTAGGTTTATAGTTGAGTTTAAGAAGGCTGGGCTTGAGGCTGGCAACATCTACGCTGACGCAAGCGGGTTGGGGATGGTTATGTGCGATGCTTTGGCTGAATCTGGGTGGCAGGTCAATAGGATTAACTTTGGTGCGTCTGCTTACGACAACGATGCTTATACCAATCGCTCATCCGAGATGTGGTATGGCATGGCCAAGAAGATTGAAGATGCAGAGATCATTTTGCCTGACGATGACGACCTGACGGCGCAACTGACTTGTCGCCGGTCAATCACCAATAGCAAGGGTAAACTTGGCGTGGAGTCCAAGGATTCGATGCGTTCCAGAGGCTTGGCATCGCCGGATAGGGCTGATGCTCTTGCCTTGTGTCTTGATGGTGGTAGCATGAGGTGGGATTTGACTTTTCCCGTTGAGAAGCCAACGTGGAAGTCGCTTCTGTCCATGATCGAGTCAGATGATCCGGTTATGGCAGGATTTGACCCAGGAGGATAATTATGAACGCATGGAATTGGATTACTTCAAATTGGACTGAGATTGTCGCCGCTGTTGGTGGCGTGGTCTTGGCCGCTCGTATCATTGTC
>Ga0214917_10004015_pt1 | contig 16675 bp, 14 predicted proteins | sample LL_1208_BB_MetaG_FD_177983 | JGI IMG/M metagenome (GOLD analysis project Ga0214917, IMG submission 177983) | Freshwater microbial communities from Lake Lanier, Atlanta, Georgia, United States - LL_1208_BB | ecosystem: Environmental > Aquatic > Freshwater > Lake | place: USA: Georgia | collected... | reverse complement strand
AAAAGTTCAAAGGCTTTTCGGACTTCTGGCGGCCACAAATATCCTCCACAATCTACATCATAGCACTTACCGTTGGTATCTCCTCCTGATGTTCTCAAATGCTCTATGAGTGCTGCCTTACAAATAAATCTCTTTTCTCCATCGTATATATGGTCAAACATTTGGCCACGGGAATTCTTATGTCGGAACTGCACGACAGGAACTCCTTCGTCCAAACTTATGCTACAGAATCCTGTTTCAAGTTTCGGTTCTTCAAATACTCCAGCTGGGACAACCAGAGCTGTTGTTTCTGTAACTGACGGAGGCGCTTCTGAGGGGAAAACATCCAAACTTGTTCTCCAGCGCTTTACAGTTTGTGGATTAATAAATGTTCTTATTAAGGCCCCGTTCCATGTTTCTTCAACAATCATATTCCTAACTTCTTCTTCAGAGGGAACAGCGCCACCTTCCTGTATTGAGACCTGTAAATCCGCGTAAAATTCGATCATCCTTGAAATCCGTCGTAGTTTCTCCTCAAGACTTCCTCCTCCTTCCGTCAAATTACATTTTTTACTAAATGGATTACTACTAGGGAGTAATTTAGGAATATCACTTCCTGAAAATCCCAACGCGTGATGCTTATGACCTGTGCATATTCTTCCACAATCTGTGCACCACCAAATATGTCCTTCAGAGCCCTTGTATTTTTGATAGAGATCCTCGTGACGCAATTCTACAGGACAAGTATGGTGCATATAAAGACATCCCATACTTCGTTCAGAATAAGAGAGACATATAGGACACAGCGATGTGTTGTTGGCTAATGTTTTTGCATTCTCCTCTGCAGTCTTTTTCTGGTCTTCTGTTGGACTTGGTGGATAATCAGGAATAGCCAAAAAAATATTGAATTTTTCTATGTTGGAACGTGTAACTCCTTTGTAAAGTTTGCCTGGTGGCTTTGATGCTTTTTTAATAAGTTCATTTATCTTTGGTATAAATTGACCAGTTTTAGCCCTATCAAGAATACTTTTGCCTTTAATAACTATATTTACGTTCGCACCTTTCTCTAAAAGTAACTTTACTACATCTTCATGTCCTTTTAATGAAGCTACATAAAGTGCAGTAAAATTTTCATTATTTAGGTAATTTACATCAGCACCCTTCTCAAGTAGTATCTTGACTACGTCTGCGTGTCCTTTTTCAGATGCAATATAAAGTGAAGTAATTTTTTCATTATTTAGGTAATTCACATCTGCACCCTTCTCAAGTAGTATCTTGACTACATCTGCGTATCCATTTTCTGATGCAATAAAAAGTGCAGTGAATTTTCCGTCATTATTCAAAAAATCTACTTGAGCACCTGCATCTAAGAGAACTTTTACTGTTGCAGTATTCCCTTTTATTGCCGCTAAATAAAGCGCTGTAACACTATCGTTTTCATTCAAATAATCTATAACTGCACCTGCATCTAAGAGCACTTTTATTACATCGGGATGTCCTCTGATTGCTGCCGCGGCGAGTGCAGTATATTTTTTTCTATTGATGCGATCAATTTCAGGGTTTTTTTCAAGAATCGCCTTTACTGCTTCTACCTGCCCTTCTCTGGCAGCTACGTAAAGTGCTGTCACATGAAGAAGTGGTTCCGATGATTCTATATTCAAAAAATCCACTTCAGCACCCATATCTAGAAGTGTCTTGATCACTTCAACATTTTCATTTTTTGCTGCTATATAAAGCGCTGTAACTCCATCATTTAGGTAATCAACATCAGCACCATTTTCTAATAGAACTTTCACTACATTAATATGATTATTTTCAGATGCAATATATAATGCGGTATATTTACCAAAATTTAGATAATTCGCATCAGCACCATTATCAAGAAGTATTTTGACTATAGGGACATATCCTTTTTCTGATGCAAGATATAGACAAGTAAATTTTCTATCATTTAGGGAATTTACATTAGCACCTTTGTCTAACAGAACCCTCACTACATCGGCATGTCTATTTGTAGTTGCAGCATAAAGTGCAGTAAATTTTCCACTATCATTTAGGTAATTTACATTAGCACCCTTTTCAAGCAACATCTTGACTATTTCTGCGTGCCCATTTTCAGATGCAATGTAAAGTGACGTATATTTGCCTTTATTCAGGCGATCTATCTCAACACTTTTTTCAAGAATTATCTTAACAACATCGATATACCCCTTGTCCGATGCTATGTAAAGTGCAGTAAAATTTTCATCATTTAGATAATTTACATCGGCACCCTTATCAAGTAGTAACTTAACTATATCAGCATGACCATTATCTGATGCATGATAAAGTGCTGTAAATTTTCCATCATTTATGTAATTAACATCGGCACCCTTATCAAGAAGCATCTTAACTATGTCTGTATGTCCATTTTCAGATGCAATATAAAGTGCAGTAAATTTTCCACTATTTGGGTAATTTACATCAGCTCCTCTGTCTAATAGAACTCTCACCGTATCGATATATCCATAAGCAGATGCAATATATAGTGCAGTAAAGTCCTCAGTGTCCCGACGATCCACCTCAGCACCCTTATCAAGTAGAACCTTAGCAATATCTGGATACCCCTTTTCAGCAGCAATAATTAACAAAGTATTGCCATCAGTAAGCTGCTTATCAATATCATAGTTGGGATTATTATCTAAAAATGCTCGTAGTTCGGCTGGTTTATTATCTTTTGTAAGTAGAAGTCCAGCGTCCATTTCTTATCATAAAGATTTTAAAAATTAATTAATATTTAAATCTATTTCTTTGTTTTCAACTACGAATTTTTTCCAATAATAATTTACAAGTGTACCTGGTTCATGTACAGTTTTACTCCAACGATTGTGCCAATGATATACATATGAATTTCCTAGACATTCTGGAGTGATACCTTTTTTCATAAAGAAAGCGTCAAATGATGGTTCAAGCCCTATCCATCCACGATCCGTCATTGAATTTTCTATTAAATCGGCCTCATAGTCAGATGAAATTCTTTGAATTTCAAATAATTTTGTCCAACCAAAAGAGACTTGGCCAATACGACTAAGTATATATTTTAAGTCTTTATGATTTGGAGGATAATATACTATTGCGCTATTAAACACATTTTCACCTGGAAATCCCTCTTGTACAATGGGTTTTCCATAATTTACGAACCATGATATATCTTTTAGAAAAAGAATGTCTAAGTCAAAATAAATTCCCCCATATTTTTGTAGAATCTCAAATCTCCACTTATCAGACCTAAATGTTACTGATTCATATGATTTACAATCTTCTATAAATTCACAACCTAATTTTATCTTAAAATCATAGTTAATAAAAATTTTCTGAAGTTTTATCAACTTTGGATATGATTCTTTATCGGTCCAAAGAATTACCTCAGGATTTTTTTGAGTGGTAAATAAAGATGCTATACATAATACGAGATGATCATATACATTACCAAACCATACTCCATGATATTTTAATGTATCACTAAATGCTTCAATGTCATAATTTTCAATCAATTTCATTAGAAATACTTAAACACATACTTTTTTTTATCTTTAGACCGATATTTTTTTAGTGATTTTTTAGAGAATTTGTTTGACCACAGGACATTTTCGTTGGTCAAATGCTCTAAAAAATCTCAGGAGTCGGAATCGAACCAACGACCTAAGGAACACGGATTAATAGAATTAACTACTACAGTCCTCCGCTCTACCAATTGAGCTATCCCGAGAATGTGCGCATCACTTCGGATCGAACGAAGGACTTCCTGGTTATGAGCCAGGCGCTCTACCTCTGAGCTATGATGCGATTAGGAGAAAAAAATCTCTCCTATTATCTTTTTATAAAAAAAAGTAGGAGAAATTATACACACTCATCGAAATCCTGAATAATATCCCAGAACTCATCACTACTTACAAGCGGACCGGGCTCTTTTTCCTCTAAATCCAGCATATTAGACTCCCGTGACCACCTACCAATCCATTTCCCTGGAGTTGCTAAGTAATTATTATCTTCTACAACCTCCCAGCAGTTTCCCCAACCATCCATCCAAACTTCACCAAAAGGAAGTGTTTCTCTCAATCCAATCCACAGTTCCTCCTCGTGGGGAAGATTATAATGAGTTATCCAAGGATATGCTATACTAAAAACCTCATAATCCATTTCTGCCTCAATTTCATTTAAATTTGCCTCATCTTGAAGATACTCAATAAATAGTTGATTCCATGATTGTAGAAATTGATTGGATGCCCAGAATTTCCATTGCCAAACTTGAATTGTGTCAACTTGTTCATAAGTTAGTTTAAAAGGCGTATTATAATTTGATTCATCCTCATCAAGATCGGAAATACAAGATACAAATGACTGACAGTCATCACTATCATATTCTTCTGATTTTGATAGTGTTGAAACTATGGTTGGGGGAGCAAGGGATGGGGAATGGACAAAAACAGATTTAAATTCAGAAAGTTTTCGCCATAAATTGTCCCTAATATCCAAATATTCAACTATTTTCCAAGGATTACCATTTACTGAATGATATCTATTACTCTTTATTTTAGCAACTTTATGAGCCTTAATAAATTTAATAGGCTGTTTAAAACGAATAGTAGATTTCCCAAGACCATTTGTTACAATAAATCCATCAGTGATTGTTCCATACAATGTACTAATTTTGGTAGTGTGTATGTAGGCATCATGACGAACTACAGTTCCATTTGGAAAATTTTTAAGAGATGGCATTTTTAGAGCAAGTATTATTTATAATACCATGCTTTCAATTTTTTTACTAATAAAAATTTTAAGTCAATGAATATTTTAAAAATATTCATCGGTCTAAAAGGTCCTGCCAGGAATTGAACCTGGGTTACGGGATTCAAAGTCCCATGTACTAACCACTGTACTACAGAACCAAGTGCTGCTGACGGGAATCGAACCCGTATCACTTCCTTGGAAGGGAAGCATTCTACCACTAAACTACAACAGCAGATGTGCGAGGAGTGGGATTTGAACCCACGCGGATTTCTCCACACGAACTTAAGTCGTGCGCATTGACCAGACTCTGCAATCCTCGCTTTGTGGGGTTTTATCCCCACAATTTTACATATTAAAAATTCTTTAGGCTCAAATATCTGAGCTAGGAATATTTTTACTCAACAACTGCTGGAATACCCGCCTCCATAAGAATCTCAGCAATCTTTTCCATTTTTACAGATCCAATATGACCAGATCCTACTAAAGCATGTCTATCTTTACAAGAACCACAAACATCCATACTGTCATTATAATGAACCAATTTCAGAAATCTTGGATATTTTTGAAGTGTTTGTTCAATATATTTAACAGGACAATGTCCCGCAGCAAATACATGACATGTGTCTATACAAATACGCAAGCGCTCATCATTTATTTCAGTAACAAATCCCATAAAATCCTCCCAAGTTATTAGCATTTCACTACCCTGTCCAGCAGGAGTTTCTAGTAACAGTGGACATGAAGGTGTTGCCGAATCCAAACATGACAGAACATTTGAAATCATATTTTTCCTGGCAACAACCGGATCCTGTGTTGTATATTTTCCAACATGAATAACTACCCCTTTGAATCCCATTTGATTAGCTAATGTTAATTGTTGTCGTGTTGATGTTACAACATAATTATCCAAACTAGCTGGTTCTATAGCCAGATTTAAAAGATAAGGAGTATGTGCAAACACTTTTAATCCATGTTCACTAATGAATTGTTTGGATGCATTCAAATCTTCTGATTTAATATTAACCTTCGTTGACATTGCTGAACCAAGAAATATCTGCCAGGGTTTTGTCGTATCCAATGTTGAAATGGATGATAAAATCGTTCTGGACTTTGAAGTATGCGAACCAATAGCAAACCTATTAAGAATATCTAGAGCAGACTTATTTTGTTCAGCAACTTTAGTTTGAAGCCTAATAGAATTTGACTCGAGGATTTGTAGGAATTTTGGTGATGTAAGTATCCATTCATCAGCTGAGGCAGACCAAATTCTACATTGAAGTGGTAGGACAAGATGTATTGACTTTACTGATGGATGTAAAGATAAATAGGAATAGACCTGTAGGAGAAAATCCTGCCAATGTTTTTGAAGTTGTCCTGTTAATTTTATTTCAAATATTCTTGTTTGTGTTAGAATATCAGGATGACCTTGAACATGTCCTTTCTGAATTGTTGGTTCGAATTGAGCCGATGAATCAAGAAAGAAATTCATTTTATGGCGGGTTTTTCTTAGTATATTTAGAAATACCTCCGTTGTTTTGGAAGCTTGTATCTTACTTATCTGACTTTCATTCAAAGTTGGAACAAATATACTAGCTACTTTTATTAAACTAGATATAGTTATTTCTGATGTATTTAAGCGAAGCATGTGCTCGGCGATGTGTCCAAGAATACTGTATGATTCATCCTGAGGAAGTTGAGAAAGAAGAGCAGATGGATAGTTTACAGTCTTGATACGAGTATCAAGATCTTTGTACTGATATTTTTTTGGGATAAGTTTCAATAATTCTCGGCGATTTTCTGACTCTAAATTTGATAAGATATGGCGGACTCTCAACTGTTCTAATGCCATTTTTTATTTGGGTCTTATTTTTAAGAACAGAGAGAATATTTTCAATTTTTTAAACTATAGAACATTGTGGACCAGTGGGACAAATCCCAGCTAAGTGCCGGTTTGATTTATTGTTTGGTCTACAATGTGTTGTGAGCGGAGATCGATAAACCTCCACCCACATAGTAGGATTAATTGTTCATCAGACCTACTAAAAAAATATTTAGATATAAATATTTTATAACTAAATATTTTTATGCCCTCTGTGAGAATCGAACTCACGACCTTCTGTTTACAAGACAGACGCAATACCACTATGCTAAGAAGGCTGGAGCGACTACTGGGGTTTGAACCCAGGACCTCCCGCTTAGAAGGCGGGCGCACTTCCAACTGTGCTATAGTCGCTATTTTTGGAACTAGTGTTCCTTTCATAATTTATAAAATTATGAAAGGGACACCACTGGAGGGACTCGAACCCTCGACTCTCGGATTAAAAGTCCGATGCTCTAGCCAACTGAGCTACAGCGGTAACAACCACTGTAGCAGGGAACTACAGCGGTATATTTTTCCTATACAGGGAATTGAACCCTGTCCTCTCGGGTGAAAGCCGAGTATCCTAACCATTAGACCATATAGGAATTGGGCAGAACCCAGAAAATGGTCGTTAGCGGGATCGAACCGCTGACTTCCGCCTCACATGCATAGCGATATTGCTATAAGAGCGATGCTCTAACCAACTGAGCTAAACGACCTACAAGTCCCATCGGACCTATTTTATAAGTGTAAAAATTCTTTAGGCCGATATTCCAGGACGTGTCTTTAATACAAACATACCAACATACAACCACACAGCCAGCAAAAGTACACTAATACCTTGTGGAAGATTTGTAAGAATCATTGCTCCAAGAGCAGCTAAAATACAATATATAGCATCAACAATTAATATTCCCGCTGAAAATTTCATATTAACATATTCTTTCATTACATCAACAACCTCATTATCACCTTTTCTAAGATTCGGTAAAATGACTTTAGCAAAGAATATATCATGGAATATCTGAACACACAGTATAATAACCATGAAAGTAAGTGGATTCCAAGATAATTTAAAAAAAGTATAAATACATTGTGCTAAAACAATTGCGATTACCAAACTCAAAATATCAGCACCATAGGCTATCAGTTCTAGTTGTGAGTACCATTTATTAATTGGTGAATCCACAGGTAAAGTTTTCCAAATAAATATTCCAACAGTATCTATAATAGTAGAAGAAGCTAGGATTGGTAGAAGTACTTTTAAGTTGGATGGGTTTCCAATATTTGCTAAGGATAACATATTCTAATTAATAATAATAATAATAATAATAATAATATATATTATTAGAATATGTCCAATAATAATTATAGACCTAATAATAATATATCCAATGAAACTAATTGTTGGGTTGATCCAGCATCAGAACTATGTGAAAGTCTTGTAGATAGCTATTTGGAATCACAGGGTTTAAGACGCTTCCGTGTTAAAGATGATGGTAATTGTCTTTTTTATACAGTTGAATTATGGATTCGTTTAAATAATTATCAAGGTTTAAGTACAGACGGTAGACAACTTATTAATCTTACATCAAGAGAGATACGACGAGGAACCGTTGACTATGGTCTTGAAAACCTACATCTTATTTCAGATCTTTTTTTAAGAAATAATGATAATGATAATAATTCTAATAGTACTAATAATAAAGATAATAATAATATAAAATCTTCAGCAAAACACCTAAAAAAGGTTTCAAATGCGTTATTGAATGTACGCTCTAATAAACAATGGGCAGGTGAGGGAGGAGATTATATGCCACTTTTACTCTGCTATTATACGGGTCTAAATTTAACAATTTTTAATTGGTCATGGAACAAACCTTTTGAAGGTTCATTTTTAAAAATACCCATTGAAATTAATCCTGGTGCCCCAGAAGTAAATATTTTACGAATAAATGATAACCATTTTGATCTTTTAATACCAACAATGGCAATTTCTAATAAAACAGCCATCAACTATAATTATTTTAAAAAATATCATGGAAAAGTACTTCCAAAATCCAAAAATAATTCCCGCAAAAATCTCCCCCCTACTACATCTACGGCTACTAGAAGATCAACAAGACGTACAGCAACAAAAAAATAATTACACTAATGATTAGTAATAACTAACTGACGCATTCTATTAAAATAGTTTGTATCAGCAATATCCTGTTCAGCTTTTCGCCGTTGTCTCAATTCCTCACGCTGTCTCAATTGCTGTTCAGAACTCGATAATAATTCCATTTCTTGCGCTGAATATGGATCTGGTGCTCGTTCTCTAGAAGCCTTGTACTGTTCTATTGAACGATTATCAACTTTGACATTCGCAACTTGACCAGAAAATGTTGTTTCTTTTTCATAAGCATCTCTTAAATCAGTAAACTTAAATTTATCATTTGAAGCAGCAGTATACGTTTCAGGTCTTCCTCGTCCTAACTCTGTACCCATTTGCGGAGCCATAGCCAATGCCATCGCATTCGGATGTAGCATAATAGAATTCGGATTTGAAGTAGCTCGCGACTGTTCTTCAAACATACTGTTAAAAACATCACGATTAAACTTTCCACTGAATTTGGGGGTATTTTGAGTAACTCCTGATTTAAGCCAATCTCCATAACCATCTGAGTCTGGATCAGGCATATGTGTTTGCTCAAACATACGATTAAACGCATTCATATCAAGATTTTTAGCATTTAACTGAATCGGTTGAATATTATCAAAATTTTGTTGATTCTGGCTCTGATTCTGTACATCACCTTTAATAAGAGTTTGCGGTAAATTATGCTTCCATGGCTGTGCTTCATCGGCTCGTTCGTCCTTAAGTCTATCAGGAGATGTAACTTCTTTTAGTCCTTTTTCACGGCCACCTTGGATACGTAGAAGTATTTCATTTAAATAAGCATACGCTCTTGTAACTGCTTCAAAAAGTTGATCATTCCCTCCCTTATCAGGATGTGCTCTCAGAGCAGCTTTCTTATAGGCAATCTTAAGTGCTTGTGGTGTTAAAGCAACTTCATCTTGTATTCCTAAAACTTCTAAACAAGATGAAAAATAATTTACCGCCTTTTGTTTCGGTGTCTCCGTAATTTGTAGCCAAGATGGTTTTTGCTGTTCCTGATAATTTACAATCTGATTTTTAGGGGGCTGGAGAACATGATGGACGGGTGCAGATGATAATACTGGTGGAGATGATGAATGCTGAAATGCTGCTGATGGTAGCTCAGATGGTTGTCGCCCCATATTAACTGAATTTGAATATTGAAGTAAGAAACTATAAACACCAGCACGTTTAGCCGATGCTACATATTCTGTCCCAGTCAAACATGTTTGAATCATTTGTGCTTTTGTTGATGGATTTTGAATAGATAAAATATTCTTATAAATTCTTACATGAGCAGGGTCAAAAGCCTCTAGACTTACTCCCTGGCCCATATTCCTACTACTTTTCTATATATCCCCTTAGTTCATTCAAACTCACAATAGGAATATCTGCTTCGCATTCCCAGAAATATCTTCGCCCAGCAGAAAAAAAACGGAATCTTTTGGGAAAATACCATGGTGCTTTCTTGTAAAAATTTCTATAGGATTTATCAGTAATAAGTTCATACGATTCAATTGGTAAAACCATTGTCAATTGTTGGATAGGTAGGGGCGACACGCTAGGTTCTTTGGGTAGAACAAGACGACTATTCTCATAAGTTACTATATATTGATGGAGCCAACACCAGAGTGGTGGCATATGCCAAGGATAATGCCAAGACCATTTATCAGGACGACTATCCGCTCTGCCCGTATAATAATCCCATACCCATTGGAGACCAATTAAATATTGTTCACAAATTTCCTCAATTGAAGCTCCATGAAAATATTTTTTTAGATAGAGATCTTTCCAATTGGAGGCAAGTTTACAGTCGTTGTCAGCTACTGATAATAATTCCGCCTCTTCACTCATGAATGCCACTAAAGGCCAATTTTTCTGACCAACAGCAGTCTGATCTCCAATATTTTTTGCCTGTGTCATCTTTCTCCAGATAAAATTTTCAACCCTCGCCTCCTCATCATTTGCCAGACCTCTGAAAAAAAAGGCTAGACCAGAGCGTTCAGAATAGTTAATTTTACTCAGAGTTTTATCAGTAAAAAAAGTCTGTTGTTTTTTACAGAAATATTCAAGACCATTCAATAACCTGTCATGACCATCATCTCTAAGTTTCAGTGAAAATCCAGATGGTAAAAAGTCGTTTCCAAGAGCTACCATTGAAAAAAGATACGAATCTAAATCAATATTTTCAAGATTAGGTGATTTTTTAAGAAGTTCAAGATGAAACCAGACAAACTGCTCTTCACCATCACTATTTCTCACTATTTGTCCTTCCTGTACATCCTCTCTGAAGAGATATATAGAAGTATTTTTTCCAAGATAATGACCATTTATGAGACCAAGAACAATCAAATCAGCATCAAGACCATACAGCGCACAATTTTGGATATTGAGGGATTGCCCGAGAGTACGCCATGTATCCATAATTTTATGTTCACCTTCACCAGGTTCATTAACACCACTGAAAATATAGCGAACTATTTTGCGATTTGGCCTAAATTTGTCAAGAGAATTACAAAGTCTATTCATAAATTCAGTTCCAGGTGTTATAGCATTTTTATCCCAAGTCTGCTGTTCTATAGACACGGCATCAGGTCCATAAAATTTTTCCCAAATTCCTTTAAATCTTCGCATACGTTGTTGTTTCATTTTAGCAAGTGGAACAACACCGTCCACGGCTACATACACTCCATCTGTAGGCCCAACAATTGTTATTATTTTCTGTAAATATTTTTCAATTTCCTTGATTAAATTGTTTTCCCACCGAACTTTATATAAATTATCATATTGGGCTTCTTGAGGATATGTAGGAATGTTGTCACGCTGTAGGCAATGATAAATCATACAATTAAAGTCCACCCAAAGCCATTGTATATTCTGCCCCGTTGGTCTACCCTTCCTGACAATCCCTTGTACCTGCTCACAAAGTTTTTTATAGTATGATGGGATTCCCATGTAGCTAGAATTACGATCTATGTATATTATGGTGCTGTTCTTTATATCTGAAGATAAAATTTCCTATTTGCCTGATAGGTATGGCCTCGTCTTCATTGAAACAACCTGAAAAAACATTATGGGACCATGTATCATCCTATCTTCTGACAAACACTCTTACAGTGGGTTATGAAATACAGCGACTAGTACCTGATTCATTATTGTTTGGGTCATTTATCATGTACTTTCTATCAGGAAATACAACATGGGGAGTTCTTACACTCTTTCTTTTTGAAACTGTGATATTAGCTCATACAGGAATAGCAACTGGCTTTCAGGCTTATCAGGGATTTTTAGGAGGTCAAAAAGATTTAGCATGTCGCCCTGGATTCCGACAGCCCCGTTTTGACCTGACACGATTTTTTATCCGTGATCGCTATCCATCTGTAAGTTTATTTACAATTGGTGCGTTATCAACATATATGGCATCTACTATTGGATATTTTACTGATACCTTACGGGCTATGGGCACTGAATGGCAGTCACGTATTACTGTGAGCTATATATTTATTGCACTCCTACTCATTCTTTTTGTCCTAATACATAATTTAAGTGGCTGTGAATCATTTGGTGAACTTCTAATAGCACTGGTTTGCGGAGTTATTGTAGGTATACTATTTTTCTACATTAACTTTCTTATCTTTGGACCTGAAGGAATAAATATATTAGGATTACCACTACTCGTTGATAAATCTCAAACAGCCGCACCAATATATGTCTGCTTGAAGGAAAATTCTAATCAATAACAGGTAAACAGGTAATGTCATCCACAGAGATACCAGCAGGTTCAATAGCATCATTAAAATCTAGTGGATTTTCTTTTAACAATCTTTTTACTGATATACGCACATTTTTATATGGAGGTTTAAACACATTACCTCTAACCTTAGCTGGAACATTTTTACTAATTGGATTAATGACGGCAAATTATGCATTTTTATTTTTTCTAGTTGGATTTTTAGTACTTGTTCCACTATCTCAAACATTCATAAACAATTTACTTAATTTAGCATTTGAATATTTGGGATTACCTTCGTCCTTATTTAAAATTTTAGAACATGATATGTGTAATTTGGTATTACCATTCCAATTGTTTGATAGTTTATCCCAACCCAAAGGTGTACATAAAAATCTAATGCCAGTTGTTCCTGGATTGTATACATCAATGATTATATTTTTCTTTGCTTATCTGATGACGAATGCCATATCTATTTACAGACGTGACGCTGGTGAATCAGCGAATACATTAAAAGTTAATCATCGTAAAAATCAAATGCTAACATCCGCAGTTATTATTGGGGTATTTGCTGCCCTGTATTTGAGCATAAGATACATGTATTCTGGTTGTGATACATTGCTAGGATTAACAGTGGCTCTTGCTATTTATGTTCCATTTGGTATTGGGTGGTACATGGCTCTTGCCTCCGCTGGACAAGATAAACTATCGGATCTTTTTGGAATTGCCAATAGATTATTAAATGTAAATTCAACTGCTAATCAACCAGTTGGTTGTATACCTATTCGTCAGGTAAAATAAGGTAAAAAATTGAGTTTGTTTCTGCAGGTGTCATTTAATACCTAAAATGACTGAATTTCGTGTAAATAAATTTATATGGGAATCTTTTGAGTCCGCTCTTGAGGGAGCCGGTAAAAAATTTGTAAAAGACCTGGCTTCTACTCTCGAGGTATCTCCTGATGATCTTGTTAAAATCATATTTAACAAGACCAACAAGATTAAGGTTTGTCTTCATGATTGGAATGATGAATCAGCACTTTGCTCAACTAAATTTCAGGAAGGCTCAACAATTATTCCATGTGATAATGCCAAAATGTGTGGGAAAGAGATTTGTAGGGAATGTTTTATGAGAAATCCTGTTGGTTTTAATCAGCCTAATTATACTAATCTTCATGAATTGGAAGCTATTGAATTGGAAGAGAATAGTGATGATAATGATGATGATAATAATATAAGTCTGGATAAAAATATATGGATTGATAATAATGGCATCGTTTATGATAATAAAATACCTATTGGAGAATATAATGAAGATACAGAAGAAATTAATTATTGGAACTAGATGGCCGAGATTGTGTCTGCATTAGGAGCTGTAGCGGTTTTCAGGGAAAAAGATGTAATAGGGGAAGTTCTTATATCACGGATTGATAGGGATTCCGTTAAAGTAACCGCTTTTTTTACTAAATTACCACCTGGAAAACATGGATTTCATATTCATAGGGCTGGTGATCTTCGTGGAAAGGGTTGTCAGGGAGCGTGTGACCACTGGCATGTTGGCCCTCCTACTCATCACGGCGGCCCTCCAGATGGAAAAAATTGTGAAAGACATACGGGTGATCTAGGGAATGTACAAATTGGACCTGGTAAAAAAACTTGGAAAGGGGAGTTTATTTTATCAGGTGTAACTGTTGAAGATTTCTGGGGTAGGAGTGCTATTATTCATGCCGATGAAGATGATTTGGGTCTGGGAAATTTTCCTGATAGTCTGACAACAGGTCATTCAGGTGCTAGAATAGGGTGTGCAATTTTTGGAAGGATTGATGGATGCTAAAATAGGATGGCTTTTATTACAGATAATGATGTCAATGAAATACTACCAGGGCTTTGGCTGGGAAATAGGCGGGCAGCGTTGAATGATGAATGGCTCCGAGCCCATAATATTTCTGTTGTAATTAATTGTACAAAAGATATACCCTTTAGCAATGTCCCTCTTAAAAAATATAGAGTGCCAGTTGATGATAGTTTGGAAATTTCAGAGATTAATAATATGACTCTGTGGGCTCCTGAAATAGCATTCAAAGTTCTTCAAGAATATTTTAAAGGACATGCAATTTTAATTCATTGTTACGCTGGTGTACAGCGTTCAGCTGCTGCCATGACATTTGTTTTAATTGTCCTGAAATATCCTACTGATCACAGACAAATAATGAAATTTATAAAAAGTAAACGCCCAGTGGTATTCAATATTCAGGCAAATTTCTTAAAATCAATAGAGGAATTTGAAAAATATTATCATTCTAGCATAAATGGTGCTAGAATGCAGTTGGAACTTTCAAGCCTAGAATAGGGTGTTATTAGGACTTACAGATGATTCCTAAAATTGGACTGGCTACTGCTGGTGTTATTTACAGTGAACTTATACTTTCTTTATATCCTATACTAATTCAAGGTATTGATACTTCATTATTTACTCAGTATGTATCACGCTTTCTTGTCTACCCTCTATGTGCTATTTTGGTAGGTGGCCTAGGAGATTTTTGGAAAGCTTGGGGAGATAGTACTGCCATCTTTCAGAGTATAGGACTAGGATTACTAAATCTAGTACATGTTGGAACAAGTTATGTGGCTTTCGCTAATTTAATCCCAGGACTAGCAATAAGTTTATTTTATTTATATCCAATTTTTAATATAATAGCTGGTAATATATTTTTTAATGAAAAACTCTCACCTTACATTGGAGCCATTCTAGTCTTAGCATTTATAGGTACAATTTTAATTGCTACTTCAGCAGATAATACAAGTAGTGATAAAAAGAATAATAACTCATATTCATCCGCCACTATTATTGGTATTTTAGCCGCATTGGCTGCTGCTTTGACTGAAACCATGATATTTGTTTTTGTAAAATATCATCCACAAAATACACCTTTTTATGCTATCCATAATTTGTATCCAGCAGGACTATTTTTTCTAATTGGAAGTGGAATATTGGGTGGATGGAAACCACCTGTTAATATTGATACATCAATAAAAAATTGGGGTACTCTTATTGGATTTAATGCTTTATTAGGATTTACAGGTTATTCAAGTAGATTTTACAGTATGCCTAGATTATCTTCAGCAATTTTTAGTATTTTAAGTTTTGTGGGAGTTTTGGCGTCATTTTTATGGGGTCTTTTATTTCTTGGAAAAAAACCTTCTATGGGAGGATTCATAGGTGGTTTATTAATAGCTTCAAGTATTTTTTTGCTTAGAGTGACAGTTTGATCCAGGATTCGCGAACTAACTTGGAGCGTTGCTCAGCTGTCAGGGGCTGAGGTTGGAGCTCAGGTTGGAGCTCAGGTTGGAATACTGCTACAGGCTTTGGCGGGACAACAGGCACAGAATCAGGAAGAAAGATAAAATTTAATGATACTTCGGAATTAGGCTCAATATATCCACTAAATATATCAGAATCATTCGTTTTCAATCCAATAATTTTACCTGAAATTTGAGTATCCAATTCAGGTAAACTAAATTCAAAGGGCATTTCTTCTGTAAGTAGTTGTAAATCCGATAATTCATTTTCAACAGCTGTTCTAATATCAATACCTAGATCCTCCTGAAATTGTCTAGTTATTTCAATGGAACATTCTATATGTCGCACGGGCTCGGGGCAAGTTTCCGTCAAGAATTTTATGGTGCATAGTCCACCATTACTAGCTCCAATATAACTAATAATCCAATCAGGAACAATGATCACATTACTATCCTCCTGATGACCTCCAGCTAAACATACAATAATTTCTCCAAATCCATGTTCTGTTCCAATCGCCTGAATTTTAAACATTAAATAAGGATAAGAATGAATTTTATTCATAAATGTTGTAAAATATTTGCGGGGAACAAATACCCTAGTTCCTTTTATTTTCTCTGTTGTATCCACAAAATACTCTGATGTAGCTCCAAGGACCCATGTTTCAGGTAGTGAAAAATCCATTTTTATTTTATAAACACTAAGATAAATACAATCAATTTTTTTAGATTAGTTATATAGATTTTGATATTGTTGATTTGTAATGTCAGGGCCAGGGAAATTAAAAGATATATCAGGCAACAGTGGGGGTGGCAACAGTGGGGGTGGCAACAGTGGGGGTGGCAACAGTGGGGGTGGCAACAGTGGGGGTGGCAACAGTGGGGGTGGCAACAGTGGGGG
>Ga0214917_10004014_pt1 | contig 16676 bp, 14 predicted proteins | sample LL_1208_BB_MetaG_FD_177983 | JGI IMG/M metagenome (GOLD analysis project Ga0214917, IMG submission 177983) | Freshwater microbial communities from Lake Lanier, Atlanta, Georgia, United States - LL_1208_BB | ecosystem: Environmental > Aquatic > Freshwater > Lake | place: USA: Georgia | collected... | reverse complement strand
AGCAACTCCCGGCGGCCCGGGTGATGGAAACTAATCTTGTCGCAGACGATGTCGGCATCATTGGGAAGCACCACGCTGTGCACCCCCGCATGGATCTGCTGCTCCGGTGGTTCGGACAGCACCTCTGACATCCGCTTCAGCACCACATCCGCCCGCAGAAACTCCTGGCTCACGGCGGCGATCCCGGTTAGAAACGCCAGCACATTGGCCCCCATGCCGTTGAAGGCCAGCAGCTGGCCAATGCTCAGTTGCTGTTGGATCACAAAGGAACTGCCATACCAGAGCAGAGCCAAGCCGGAGAGGCTGCCGAGCAAGCCCGTGAGGGTGGTTTCCTTAAGATCCAGCCGCAACGACAACCAGGACAGGTGGGTGAGCTTGCCGATGTTGCGCTGGTATTCCTGCCAGGCCTGGGTGGTGGCATCACTGCACTTGAGCACGCTCATGCCGCGGAACAGCTCCACCAAATGGCCTTGGTTGTCTGCACCCTTGGCGAGCAAGTTGCGGGCCAACTGGGCCTGAGCCGGCAGGAAGCAGAGGTTGGCCACGATTACTACGAGGTAACAAGCCAGGGCAGCGAAGGTGAGCCAGGCGTTGTAGGTCCACATCAGCAGCAGCGACACGATGGCGATGCAGAACTGGCTGGGCAGGGCCAGCACCACATCGGTCATCAAGGCATTGAGGCGCTGGATGTCGCTAATGCGGCTCACCACCTCACCGCTGCGGCGGTTCTCGAAGTAGCGCAGCGGCAAGGCCAGCAGGCGATGGCCATAGTGCATGGTCATCTGCAACTGAAGTTTCTGCGCGAAGTAGCCCACCATGTGGCCCTGCAGAAATGAGAGCAGGCCGCGCAGCACAAAGAGCAGCATCAACGCCAGGCTCAGGCTCGCCAACAGGCCGGAATCGCCTCGGATCAACACGTCATCGGTGAGGATCTGCATGAGCAATGGCATGCCCAGCCCGAGCAAGCCGATCACGCTGTTGAGGGCGATCGCCTGCGTGAGGAGCGGCTTGAACGGCACCAGAAACTGCCGAAACACACGCAACCCGCTCTGGGGTTGTTGGTCGTTGCGATTGAAGCGTGCTGGATCAGGTTCCAGCACCAGCACAACGCAATCGCTCCAGCCCTTGAGGAAGGCCTCCCGATCAAGCTCGACCAACCCAATTGCCGGGTCGGCCAGCACCAGCTGATCGCCCTTGGTGCCATGCAGCACCACCCAGTGGTTGCCCTGCCAATGGCAGATCAACGGCAAGGGCACCTCCGCCAGCTGATCGATCAGCGCCGCACCGGCCTTGGCGGCCTGGGCGCGGAACCCCAGGGATTCCGCGCCGCGCCGCAAGCCCAACAATGTGGTGCCGTTGGCGGTGGTGCCAACAAGGTCACGCACATGGCTCAGGCTCCAGTGCACCCCATGGCAAGCGGCCACGGTGGCGATGCAGGCGGCACCACAATCCTCCTCGTCAAACTGACGCACACAGGGATAAATGCGGCTGCCGCCGGAGACAGCGCGCCGCACCTGCTGGATCAGGGGATCGAGATGGGAAGCGATCGACCGAAGGTCTGGAATCCAAGCGGACATTCGAAGGTTGCCTGGATCAGGCGGTCAGATCGTTGATTTGGGCAAAAGCCTGGGAGGCTGAGAATGAGGAATTCACTCCGCCATAGGCGATCACACCAATGGCCAGATTGCTCTGAGTCGTCAAAGACGGCTTGGCAATAATCTTGGGTTTCGCAACAACCATGGAGTTATTGCTGATGGTGGTGGAGCCAACTGTGTTGGTCACGGTGGTGTTGATGTTGATCGACGGTCCGCCGCCAACAATGTGTTCTGCTTGTGTGTCGAGGAGGAGATTCATTGGTCGTGTCGAAGAAAAAGGAGGCCCGCCCAGGGCAAGCCTCCAAAGAGCTTTGGATGCCGAAGCATTCAGGCGGGATCAACCGAATTCGGCGTAGCCGATGTTGTTCAGCTGGAACACATCCTGGGAAGCAGCCACGGTGTTCTCACCGCCCCGGCTGGCCTTGGCGCGGCTGGTGAACATGGTCTTGGCATCAGCCACTTGCTTCACGCTCAGTTCCACCTCGAGGGAGGGGCGGCTCCAGCGGCCACCAGCGATCAGCTCGGCCTTAGCGGCATCGAGAATCATCAGAGAAGTCATGGTTCAACGTGTGTTTGGTGAAGTGGGGAACCCACGAACTCAGGCTGAACAGTTTTTCTCTTGTCGAGCTCTTTTCAGCAGAAGTGCCGCAACCAGGAGGGGTACACGGCATGCCATTCCGCCTCATGCCAAGCCAAGAACCTTGAAATTGATCGCATCAATGGCGTTCCCCTGCATGGTGCTGATGGTGTTGTTGGTGCCTCCAACGATGAAGTTAAAAGCCATGTTGATTTGGTAGAAGCCACCTGAGATCTGCGTCCAACGGCCTTGGCGGGGCTGCATGCCCTCCCGTTGGCGACGCCCCCCGCTGAGCTGCTCACAGCCCGTGGCATCCAAGGGCCTCAACAGTGGCGAACAGATCCCGTGAGAAATCCGGAAAACAGTGGAAGCCATCGCGAAGAAGTCAGAAGTCCCAAAAAGCTTAAAAATCCAAAAACAGATCAAGCGCCATTGCACACATCAACGGCATCAATGCAGCAAGATCAATCAAGATCGAAATCACTCACAGCTGCGTGGCGGAGGCCTGCAGCAGATCCATCCGCTTCTGCAGGGCGCCTAGCACCAATTGCAGGGCACGGTTCTCTTCCTTGATGGCATGAAGATCGCTCGCCAGCTTCTGCTGCAGGCGGGCTGTGCTGATCGTGCCCCCATCTCGCGCACCAAAGCGGTAGCTGATACCAAAGCGACCCGCCACATCCGAAAGGGAACCACCCCCATAGGAACTGGCACCACCAAACAGGTATGCCCCGCCTGCATTCAGCGAGAGCGAGGAGGCCAGATTGATCGCACAGCCCATGGCTAAGGCATAGCGGTCGCTGTAGCCGCCTGACCCCACACCGCAGGACAGCGGCGACTGCACAGAATCCACCGGCAGGCTGGCCAGAGCTGAAGCCAGGGCTGTTGCACCCGCCACGCCATTGCCGAGGTTGTTGAGGTTTTGATCGAGCACCGCGATCGACTGCTTCACGCCACTCATCTCCGAAGACAAGCCATCGATCGCCACACCCTGCTGCAACAGGCTGGCCGATTGTTGACTCATCACGGTGGCGTGTTGCTGGAGTGTCGTCGACTGCTGCAGCAGGGCCGCCGAATGTTGCTGCGTCGTTTGATCCAGCGTGCCCACTGATTGGTTGAGCTGCTGGATCGCCTGCTGCGCCTGGGCGGCTCCTGTGTTGAGCGTGTTCAAGCTGCTTTGGTGTTGCTGCAGGGTTGCACCAACCGCCTGGCCGCCGAGGTAGAGATCTCCATGCAGGATCTCCAAATCACCATTCACCCGGGTGAACCCGCCATACAGCTCACCGGCACGGCGCACCTGAGGGAAGAAGGTGGTGTTGCCGATGGTGACCGGTGCAGGCCGGCCGCGATCCACCTCTTCAGCCCCCAGGATCAGCCCCTTGTTTGGGCCACCAAAAAGATCAATGGTGGGCAGAAATGGTGCTTGGCTGCGATACGGCAAGGGCACCGGCTCGGCTTGTGCAGGCACTGACCAGAGCAACACCTGGATCCCTGCTCCCACCAAAACACGCGCACCGTGAATCCCCCCCCTCTGGCTGTTGGCATTCATGGCAGCACGAGCTGTTGTGGGGCAACAGACTGCAGACCAACAACAACGGAATTGGAGCGGCTCAGCGGGTCTCCAGCAGCACTACATCAGGGATGCAGCGGTCGCTGACGCGGATCTCAACAGAGTTGCACTGTTCGCTTCATTCAGCTCAGCAAAGGGATGAACTGGCAACGCGCTCTCTGGAGGGATCGTGCCGAGGCTGGTGCGCAGCTGGCCAAGCATCTTGGCCAGTGGCGTCGCGATCCCCAGGCCTGGGTGTTGGGGCTGCCCCGAGGGGGGGTCGTCGTGGCGGCTGAAGTCGCAAGGGAACTGGAGCTGCCTTTGCACAGTTGGGCCGTGCGAAAACTGGCCCACCCATCCAATCCAGAGCTGGCGCTTGGCGCCATTGGCCCCGGCGGTGTGCAGATCTGGGACGAACCATTTGGGCGACTGGATGACGAGCTCCGCCAACAGCTGGTTGCCGAACAGGAACGGGAGCTCAGGAGGCGCCAACAGCTCTATGGCGATCCCGGCGTTGAGGCGCTACGCAGCCGACCGCTGATCGTCGTCGATGACGGGGTCGCCACTGGATTGACGGTACGTGCTGCAATCCAGTCGCTGCGTGCAGCCACCCCGAGACAGCTGGTGCTGGCTGTGCCGGTCATCGATCGCCAGGTGGCGCAGCAGCTCAACCCTCAGGTGGATGAGCTCGTGGCCCTAGCCACGGTGGAGGACCTCTGGGCTGTGGGGTCTTGGTATCAGCAGTTTGAGACCGTGAACGACCAGCAAGTGATCGCAATCTTGGGTGATGCGCATCTCTGCCATCGGCGCTGATCTACAGCAGCGATGCAGCCTCAAACAGGCTCTGTCGTCCATACGGTCTGTGGGTTGAGTTCAGACCGACATCCATGGAAGTGATGCTTTATACGTTGATCTCAATGGCCTTGGTGTGGCTGCTGTGGTGAAATCCATGCTGCACATGCAAAGCAGCAAGGCTCAGCCCCACTGAAAACCGGCGATAACACGGACCTGAGGAAGCACTCCGCTCGTCAATGACGAGCGGCCTTTTGGTTGCCGAGGTTCAGCACAGTGGCATCAACCATGCGGATACGCCGGATCCATCCAGCACCGGGGCAGCGGCTCGCCAGAGGGAAACAGAAGCTCCGCCTTCGCAAACTGCTCAGGCTCCTGCAGCTCCTCGCCGGCATGCAGGCGCCCCTCCAGGTGGCGCACAAACGGATCCACCAGCGGCGCCAGGTTGATCACCTCCACCAGAGAGCCGTCCTGCTTGGTTTTGAGAAACATGCGTCAAGGGCAATCCATGGGCTCGGTTTAGGGACGCCTGCGCCGGCCGGCGGCAGCCTTGCCACAGCAGATCCGCTGTTGCTGCCCTAGCAAACGCCAACAGGGCCAAACAATGGTGCTTTGTTGGCCGATGCCCTACCTCTTCTCCTACGGAACCCTGCAGCAGGAGGAGGTGCAGCTCTGCACCTTTGGCCGCTGCCTGGTGGGGGAGGACGACAGCCTGGTGGGCTATGTGTTGGCCCAGCAGCCGATCGACCGTGAAACCTCGGTGCGCATCAGCGGCCAACCGGTGCAACCGATCGCCAAACACACCGGAAGCCAGCACCACCATGTGCCTGGAACGGTGTACGCGGTCAGCGAGCACGACATCACCCTGGCCGATCGCTATGAAGTGGAGTCCTACCGCCGCATCCAGGTGACCCTCGAATCCGGGAAGCGGGCATGGGCCTACGTGGAGGCCTGAGGGCAGCGGAGCACCGTGCAGGTTTCTGCGTCACAACCGATCTGGTCGCTCACGATTTCAGGGGCCCTGGAGGCGTTGCAAAGCGGCCCCGAAGGGCTCAGCAGTGCTGATGCCCAGCGCCGGCTCGAGCAGTTCGGCCCCAATCGCCTACCGGCCCCACGGCAGCGGCCGTGGTGGCTGCGGTTCACCGATCAACTGTTCCATTTCATGGCGCTGTTGCTGTGGGTGGCGGGAAGCCTGGCGTTCATGGCGGGGGCTCCCCAGCTGGGATGGGCGATCTGGGCTGTGATTGTGATCAACGGCCTGTTTTCGTTCTGGCAGGAATTCAAGGCGGAGCGCACGCTGCAGGCCCTGGCCCAGCGCCTGCCGCAGCAGGTGAAGGTGTGGCGCGATGGCCAGCTTCTGCAGCTCAACGCGGAGCAGTTGGTGTGTGGCGATCGGGTGCTGCTGGAGGAGGGCGATCAGGTGCCGGCCGACTGCCGTCTGCTCACCGCCCATGGGCTGTACGTGGATCTCTCAGCCCTCACCGGCGAATCCCTACCGGTGGCCCGCAGCGCCGAGCCCCAGATGGGCGCCGGTGTGGCATCGCGCGACTGCACCAATGTGCTGTTGGCGGGAACGTCGGTGGCCTCCGGTCGCGGTGAAGGCCTCGTCTACGCCACCGCCGCCGAAACCGATTACGGCCAGGTGGCTCACCTCAGCGCCGTCACCGCACGCGCCACCAGCACCCTCGAGCTGCAGATCCAACACATCGTTCACACGATCACGCTGATCGCCCTCAGCACCGGGGCGCTCACCTTTGCCATCAGCGTGCTGGTGGAGCGCATGGCTCCGATGGAGAGCCTGCTCTACGCCGTGGGGATCATCGTGGGGTTTGTGCCGGAGGGCCTGCTGCCGCAGGTCACCCTCACCTTGGCCCTCAACGTGCAGCGCATGGCCAAGCGCAAGGCCCTGGTGCGCCGCCTCTCGGCCGTGGAGACCCTGGGCTCGGTGAGCGTGATCTGCTCCGACAAAACCGGCACGATCACCCAGGGGCGCATGGCCGTGGAGGAGCTGTGGCTCCCCCAGCCCAGCGATGCGCAACGCGGTCTGTTGCTGCTGGCGGCCAGCCTCTGCTCCAACGCCCGCCTCGATCATGAGGGGGACAGCCCCGAACCGTGGCGCGCCAGCGGCGACCCCACAGAAACGGCCCTGTTGATCGCCGCCGCAGAAGCGGGGCTGATCCATGGCGAGCAGCAGCGCCGCTTGCCGCGGCGACGCGAGCTTCCGTTTGATTCCCATCGCCGCCGCATGACGGTGGTGATTGACCAGGCGGTCTCTCTCGATGGGCTCAACACCCCGGCAGGGGGCCAGCTGGCGATCACCAAAGGCGCGCCGCTGGAGCTGTTGGCGTTGTGTGGAGCATGGCTCACGCCCCATGGCCCACAACCCCTAGATCCTGAGGCGCGCCAACGGGCCATCGCCGCCAACAATGCCCTGGCAGCGCGGGGCTTTCGGGTGATTGCCGTGGCCGTGCGGCCAGGGGACACGACGTTGGAGTCGCTGGCCCCCGAGGCCCTCGAGCAGGGGTTGCTGCTGTTGGGGTTGATCGGCCTCTACGACCCGCCGCGTCCTGAGGTGGCGGAGGCCATCCGCCAATGCCGCCAGGCTGGGATCAAGGTCACCATGGTGACCGGTGACTACGGCCTCACCGCCGAGGCCATCGCCCATCAAATCGGGCTGCTGGAGCCCCCCGCCGAACCGGAGCAACGGTCCAACGCAGATCCCGTGCGGGTGATCGAAGGCAGCAACCTCGCCCACCTCAGCGATGTGCAGCTGCGGCGGTTGCTGAAGTACCGGTCCCGGCTGGTGTTTGCGCGCATGGCCCCGGAGCAGAAACTGAGGCTTGTGCAGGCCTACCGCGACCTGGGTGATGTGGTGGCCGTCACCGGCGATGGCGTCAACGACGCACCGGCGCTGCGGGCTGCGGATGTGGGTGTAGCCATGGGCGCCAACGGCACCGACGTGGCCCGTGAAGCCGCCGACATCGTGCTGCTCGATGACAACTTCGCCACGATCGTGGAGGCGGTGCGCTTTGGCCGCGGCGTGGTGAGCAACATCCGCAAGTTCATCACCTACATCCTGGTGGCGAACCTGTCGGAGGCCACGCCGTTTTTGGCGATGGTGACCCTGCGCATCCCCGCCGCCCTCACGGTGATGCAGATCCTGGCGGTGGATCTGGGCACCGATGTGCTGCCCGCGCTCGGGCTGGGGGCGGAGTTGCCGGAGGCGGGATTGATGCACCAACCACCCCGACCGCGCCAGGCACCACTGCTGGATCGCTCGGTGTTGCAGCGCTCGTATCTGTTCCTTGGCCTGCTGGAGGCGAGCTTTGCGATGGCCGCTTACCTGCTGGTGTGGCAGCAAGCCGGGGTGGGCTTCAGGGCATTGCAACAACTCACGCCGCAGCTGCTGCACCACAGCGCTCCGGCTGCCCTGCAGGCCCTACAGCTGCAGGCATCCAGCGCAGCGTTCTGCACGATTGTGTGCTGCCAGATGGGGGTGCTGTTGGCGTGCCGCAGCGAAGGGCGCTCCGGCCTCGCCATGCTGCGGGAGCCCAACCCCTTCCTCTGGCTGGGGCTAATCAGCGAAGGACTGGTGCTCGCGGCCTTGCTGGGGATCCCGCCGCTGGCGCGGGTGTTTTCGCTGGTCCCCCTACCGGCCCCCTGGTTTGGCGTGATGGGGGTGGCGCCGCTGCTGATCCTGCTGGGGGATGCCTACCGCAAGCAAGGCGCGAGGTGGGGGGCGCCTTAACAACGTCCTAGCCTCAACATCGGTCAGCAATGACGACCGCAACCCAATCGTGCTCAGTTCGCGCGGTCATTGAGCACAAACTCCCGCAGCGGTTGCCAGTGGGCCATCGCCTCTCGGAAGTTCTGCAGCACCATGGAGTCCGTGTTGATGCGCTGGAAGATCCAGGGGCTACGGACAAGCTGCTCAGTGACGGCGGAGCCACTTTGCCCCTGCACAGCGAATGACTGCTGTTCCAATCCCCGTCGATAGGCACGATGGCAAACGTGGGGCTGATCACCGGAAATCTCAACAATAGAAAGAGTGAACGGAATGGCCTCCCAAGCAACAACGGGTCACGTCCTCAACAGAGCCTGAGAGAAGGTCACAGCAACCAGACAAACAACGCAAAAACTTGGGCAACTCCAGCCACCAACCCAAACGAAGCAAAACTGGGACTGAACCCCTTGCCAGGGGTTTGGGCGATGGTCAATGGCAAGAAATACTTATGCTTTTGGCTTGCATCAGATCTGCTGCATGAAAGCAGATCGGGCAGGCGAGGGTGGACAATCGCTCCGAATACCGCAACGATGGCAATGAAAGACAAAGGTGCCTCTTGGATCATCAAAAACGCCCAGAAACTCCACTGGCAACGAGAGCACCCCAGCGCGTCACAGCGACGATTCCCTGGTCAATCCTCGAGAAACTATTGGAGAGAAGCACCAAGGAAGGCAGATCCCTGAGCAACCTGATTTCTTACCTGCTTGAAAAGAGCCTGGGAGACTGAAGCTCAGAAGCAAAACTTGCAAAGCACCGGGCGACCTCGTCAAGGTCCGGAAAGTTCCTTGTCAATAGCTTCAAGAATAATCTCCTCGAGCGATCTACCGGTGGTCGTCGACAGACGACAAAGCTCCCCATGCAATGATTCAGACAACTCAAGATCAACCCGCACAGGATATCTCACAGCATCAAGATCAAAAGAATCTGGAGCCAACCGAGAAGAATCATGCATTTGCATCCTCGGATTGTATTTTAAGTTGATAGGCACCTTCTCGCGTTAAATACTGATCCACCGCCTCACTCAAGAGAGCCAGCACCCTTTTGTTTTTGCGAAGAGCAAGAAGCTTCAGCGCAAGGTGCTCGCGCTCAGCCAGGGCCAACGTGATTCGCGGCATGAACAGTGGCCAGGTGCAATCAGAGTAGACAAGTCACCGAAATTCACCTTTTGGCACAGAGACTTCGATGCACTTTTGCACCAAAATGTATTCTTATGTGTGCAGGCGTCACGCACACGCACCCCGAGCCCTCTCCAAAAGGAGACCAGCACGGGCGAAGCCCGGAAAACACAGAAAAAGTGTGAATGCAGCGATGACAGGGCGAATGCCATCACGGCCGCTGCTCAAAAGGCGGCACCGCCGTTAGCCCTATGGATTTAGGGCTAGAGAGAGCGAACCTTCGCCGCCGCAGACCTGAGCGAGTCTCTGCTGATGCACTCCCCCCCCCGGTTTGACGAGGGTGATCTGTTGCGTTGAATCTGATCGTGTGGATTGTTGCCCTTAGCGTGTGTCGAGAGAGGGTTCATTGAAACTGTGCTGCCTGTAGCGGATCTGCTAGTGGGCTCCTGGATGCAAACCTCCCTGGAGTCGGAACGCTTCGGGCGGGGCTGATTCGCAAAGGCTTGGCGCAGATGACCTGGCTGTGGCCACTGACACGGGCCAGGCTCAACGGCCCTCCAGCTGAAGCGCGCAGGGCGGAATGGCAAACACCTGCTGCAGGTGCGCAATCGGATTGGTGTTGGCGTCGCCACGCACCAGCCAGCATTCGGTGCTGCCACTGGTGAGCAGGGCGCGGAAGTCGTCGATGCCGATGAAGATGCCCGCCTCCACCGCCAGGTCCACCATCTCCTCAGGGGTGGATGCCGCAAAAAACTGCCGTTGCACCGCCGGGTCGCCCTCCACCTGGTGGCAGAGGTGGTCCACCGCATCAAGCAGGGGTTGGGGAGGGGTCGACACGCTGCTGCCGCAGGGTGAGACCAACGCTACGCAGGCGGCGGGATCGAGGGCACAGAACTTCACAGGCCCCTCAGCGGGCGGCCTGGCGCTGCTCAAGAGCACTCCAGCTGGATCGTGCTCTTGCGAATCCCGAGCGGCTCCAGCCGGGCCTGGGCCTCGGCCAACAGGCCATCGCCGCCGGCCGCGCCGGGGGCGAGCCGCAGGTGGGCGGTGAGGGCGGTGCGGGAGGTGCTCAGGCCCCACACATGCAGCTCCTCCACCGCCTGCACGCCGGGGAGCGCCAGCAGCACCGCCTCCACCGCCGCCAAGTTGATGTGACGTGGCGCGGCATCCAGGTTGAGCGCCAGGGCTTCCCGCAGCAGGCCCGCCGCACTCACCATCACCGCCAGACCCACCCCGATGGCGGTGATGGCATCGAGCCAGAGCCAACCGGTGGCCGCCACCGCCAGGGCGCTCAGCAGCACCGCCACCGACACCGCCGCATCGGTGAGCAGGTGCAGCACCGCGGCGCGTTGGTTGAGGTCGTGGCGGTGGCCATGGCCGAACAGCCGCGCCGAGAGCAAATTGATCACGATGCCCGCCGCCGCCGCCCAGGCCACCGGCCCGGCGATCACCGGCACGGGATCCCGCAGCCGTTGCATCGCCTCCACCACCACCACCACGCCGGCCGAGAAAATCAGCACGCCATTGAGCAGCGAGGCCATCTGGGTGCTGCGCCCATAGCCGTAGGTGAAGCGTCCAGCGGCGGGTCGCTGGCTGAGCCGGTCGGCCCCCCAGCCCAGCACCAGGCCGAGCACGTCGCCCAGGTTGTGCAGGGCGTCGCCAATCAAGGCCAGCGAGCCAAAGGCCAGGCCGATCAGCAGCTGCAGCGCCGTGAGCCCGCAGTTGAGGGCGATGCTCCAGCGAAAGGCGGCCCCGGCACCATGGGCCTCGGGCTGGTGCCCGTGGGGGTGGTGGCCACCCATGGATCAGGGCTGCGGTTGGGATCGAATCAATTCAACAAGAGGCTGGGGTGCAACCAGGGGCTGGGGTCGTGCATCCAGCCGGCGTGGCGGCCACCTCCGCGACGCCCCCTCCAGGGGTTGACCAACCCTGACCAAGGGGCGGACACCCTCCACCAAGGCACCCAGGCGCCTCCGCTCAAGCGGCCCGCTGCTGCTCAAGGGCGTGGTCGCTCTCGTATTTGTCGTTGAGGTATTCGCACTGCAACACAAACAGGCGCCGCTCCGCCTCACCGCTGTTCAGCACGTGATGGATGTCTCCGGCCAGGGTGGTGACGGTTTGGTGCTCGATGCGCGCGGGGTCCACATCAAATCGGGCCACAAAACCTGAGCGCAATCGGTAAAAGTGATGCATGCCGGTTTGATGCCGTACCGCTGAGTTGTATGGCAACGAATGGAACGGTCAACAGAAGAAATCCGAAAGCCTTCACCCGCAGCTGGAACCGGAGGCTCCTAAGGTTTTGTCACCAAGAAGCGACGGCGCTTCCCCCTTTTTCTGCACTCCTCCTCCCCGCCAGCCCCCGCCCGCCCATCGGCGCCGCTGCAGCGCAGCGACTTTGAGCTGAAGCCCTTCATGGGCAGCTCCGATGCCATCGCCACCTGGCAGATCCTCAACACCCTGGTGCCCTATGGGGTGTTGTGGTGGCTGGCGGTGCGGGCCCTGGGCCAAGGCAGCTGGTGGCTGCTGCCGATCCTGGCGCTGATGGTGCTGTTCCTGGCGCGCGTCTTCTCGTTGATGCACGACTGCAGCCATTACGCGCTGTTCCGCAACCGCCACACCAACCGCTGGGTGGGCTTCCTGCTGGGCATCGTGGCCGGCATCCCCCAGCTGCCCTGGTCGCGCGGGCATGCGTTCCACCACCGCCACAACGGCAATTGGGAGCGCTACAAGGGGCCTTCAGCCCTGGTGAGCGTCGACACCTACGCCAGTTACAGCAGCGGTGGCAAGGCCTTCTACCGCCTGCTGCGGCACCCGCTGATGCTGTTCCCGGGTGGTTTTTTCTACCTGGTGATCAAGCCGCGGGTGGAGCTGCTGGCGGGCCTCGGCGGCTTCCTGCCCCACGCCTGGCGGCAACTGCGCCAAAGCCAGGGTCAGAACTCCCGCCCCAGCTGGGCTGACATCGTGGCCAGCCACGACAGCCGCTGGTGGCACAGCCCCGAGGAGGGCCGCGACCTGTTGCTCAACAACCTGGCGGTGGTGGGCAGCTGGCTGCTGCTTTGCAGCTGGATCGGCGCCAAGGCCTTCTGGCTGATCTACTCACCGGTGATGGCCTGCGGTGCGGCGATCTTCATCTGCATCTTCTTTGTGCAGCACAACTTCCCCGGCTCCTACGCCCACTCCAACCACAACTGGAACGCCATGGATGGCGCCATGGAGGGCACCAGCGACCTGGAGCTGCCGGCGGTGCTCAATTGGTTTTCCGCCGACATCGGCTGCCACGCCATCCACCACCTGTGCGAGGCGATCCCCAACTACCGCCTGCAGGCCTGCCAGCGGCGCAACGCCCACCTGCTGACGGGCGTGACCCGGCTGCGGCTGCGCGACATTCCCTCGTGCTTCGACTACATCCTCTGGGATGAGCGCGGCGGCCAGCTCACCACCGTGGCCAGCCAGCCGGCGAGCTGAACCGCAACAGCATCCCTGCCGCGGCCCCGCGCCGTTGTCCTGGAGCACAGCTGAAGATCCATAGGGTCGAGGGGTGCCTGCCCCCCACTCCCCCACCGGCGCCGCGGCCCAGGCCCTGCTGGAGCAGCTCTCCACCGCCGAAAAGCTGAGGCTGCTCAGCGGTGCCACGCCCTTCTGGTCGGGCATGGCCGACATCGCCCTGCGGGATGCCTCCCACCGGCATCCCTGGCCCGCCGGTGTGCTGCCGCGCCTGCAGCTGCAGGGGCTGCACTTCGTGGATGGCCCCCGCGGTGTTGTGCTCGAGGGCGGTGCCACCACCTTCCCGGCGCCGATCGCCCGCGGGGCCACCTGGAACCCCGAGCTGGAGGAGCAGATTGGCGAAGCGATCGCCAAGGAAGCCCGCTCCTTCGGCGCCAACTGGGTGGCGGCGGTGTGCGTCAACCTGCTGCGGCACCCGGGCTGGGGCCGCGCCCAGGAGACCTACGGCGAAGACCCCGTGCATGTGGGCGCCCTGGGGGCCGCGACCACGCGAGGGATCCAGCGCCATGCGATCGCCTGCGTCAAGCATCTGGCCCTCAACTCCATCGACAGCTCCCGCTTCCTGGTGGATGTGCAGGCCACGGAGCGGGTGTTGCACGAGCTCTACCTGCCGCAGTTCCGCGACTGCGTCAACGCTGGTGCCGGCTCGGTGATGAGCGCCTACAACCGGGTGAACGGCACCTGGTGCGGCCAGCATCAGCCCTTGCTCAGCGAGATCCTCAAGCGCCGCTGGGGCTTTCAGGGGCTGGTGGTGAGCGATTTCATCTTCGGCATCCGCGATGGGGTTGCGGCCCTGTTGGCCGGGCAAGACCTGGAGATGCCCTTTCGCATGGTGTTCGAGGGCTGCCTGCCAGCGGCGCTGGCCGCCGGGACGGTGCCCATGGAGCGCCTCAATGACGCGGTGCGGCGGCAGCTGCAGCTGCAACTGGCGGTGCCGGCCGGGCCCTACCCCACCAGCCTGCGCCAGTGCAAGGCCCACCGGCGCCTGGCCCGGGAAGCGGCCCGCCAGGCGATCGTGCTGCTGCGCAATGAGGGCAACCTGTTGCCGCTGCGGGGGGTGCGGTCGCTGGCGGTGATCGGGCACCTGGCCGCCGAGCCCAACCTGGGAGACCACGGCTCCTCCGACACCCGGCCCACGCCCGCCACGATGGTGACGCCGCTGGAGGGGCTGCGTCGGGCGGCACCGGAGCTGATCCTGCACCACAGCAACGGATCCAACCCCGGCCAGGCCGCCGCCATCGCCCGCCGCTGCGACGCCGCCGTGGTGGTGGTGGGGCTCGATTGGCGCCTGGAGGGGGAACACATCCACCCCGGCGACATCGCGCCGATCCTGGCCCTGATCCCACCCCCCGATTGGCTGCTCAAGCGGGTGGGGCAGGGGCGTTTGCGGCCGTGGTGGAGCCCCCTGGCCCGCAGCATCGCCTGGGTCACCAGCCACGGCTCCGCCCGCAGCGGCGGCGACTTCGCCTCCGGCGACCGCACCAGCCTCACCCTGCCAGCGGCACAGGTGAACCTGATCGAACGGGTGGCCGCGGCCAATCCCCGCACGGTGGTGGTGCTGATGGGGGGCGGCGCGATCCTCAGCCAGGCCTGGCTGCAGCGGGTGCCGGCGCTGCTGCTGCTCTGGTACCCGGGGCAGGAGGGGGGAACGGCCCTGGCCGAGGTGCTGCTGGGGGACGTCTGCCCCAGCGGCCGGTTGCCGTTTGCCATTCCCACCCACCCCAATCACCTGCCGCCGTTTGAGCCCCGCGCCCCCCAGGTGACCTACGACCTCTGGCACGGCTACCGGCGGCTGCAGCGCGACCATCACCCCGCCGCCTTCCCCTTTGGCTTTGGCCTCAGCTACAGCCGCTTCGAGCTCTCCGCCCCCGTGTTGAGGCAGCACGGCGGGCAGGCGGTGGAGGTGAGCGTGCAGGTGTGCAACGCCGGCGCCGTGGCCGCAGCGGCGGTGGTGCAGGTGTATCTGGAGCCCCCGGGCCTGGCGGTGGAGAGGCCGCCGCGCACCCTGGTGGCGTTCCAACGGGTGCCGCTGGCCCCCGGGGAGAGCCGGCGGATCAGCCTGGAGGTTCCCCCGCGGCGCCTGGCTTTCTTTGACGAGCAGCGCGATGGCTTCGTGCTGGAGGGGGGCCGGCATCGGCTGGTGGTGGCCCAGCACAGTGAGGATCCCGGGCTGGCGTGCGAGCTGGAGCTGCAGGCGGGTTGGGTGGGGCCTTGAGCCGGCCCAAGGCCCGCTGCAGCCGCAGCCGGTTGTAGCGCTGCAGCAGCACACAGGGCAGGTTGAACAGGGTGGCGAACAGCAGGTTCAGCACCACCCCCACCGGGGGCAACCACAGCAGGGTGAGGCTCCACAACGGCCAGAGGGCCCAGTGCACCCACTCGGCCCGGCGGGTTTCCGCCAGCAGCCGCTGCAGGGCCTGGGCATCGCGCCGCGCCAGGCTCCCCTTGCGGATCCCCCCCGGCAGGGCAGCCCCGGCATCGGGAATCCAGGGCTTCCAACGGCGGATGCACCCATGGCGTTCGTAGGCCTGCAGCCGCCAGCGCCCGCCCCCGTGCAGCGGCGGGCTGGGGATCGCCATTAACCAAACCAGCGGTAGCCGGTTGGCCAACGCCCCCACCAGCAGCGACCCACCGATCCACAGGCCCGCGGAGCTGAACACCGCCACCGCCGCCGCCTGCGGCCCCATCAACGGGTGCTCACCCGGCGCCCCTTCCACTGCACCTGGCCCCGCTCCAGGTTGAGGATCGCCAGAAAAAACACCGCCAGAAAAAACAGCACCGGCAGCGGAAAGATGGGCACGATCCAGTGGAAGCGCCCCACCCGCCGGGTGAGCCCCCACAACTGCAGGGCAAAGGCCCCATAAATCAGCCCATTGATCCACAGGGAGCGATCCCCCAGCAGGGGCCAACCGAACAGTGCCGCCGGCAAACACCAAGCCGCCCAGAACAGCCCCGACAACCACAACACCACCGCCACCATCCAGGGCCAGTGCACCTCCGCCGCTGCGGTGGCGAAGTTTTTGTCGAAGCCCACCACCAGATCCCGCAGGCCGCCGGGGTACATGCGGTAGGCGATCTGGCCATCGCCGATGTAGGCGCTCACCGGCAGACCGCTCTGCTCATAGCGGTGGGCCAGGAACCAATCCTCCACCACCTTGTCGGCCACGGCGGCATGGCCTCCGCTGCGGTCGTAGTCGCCGCGGCTGGTGGCCATCGCTGGGCCAAAGGCCACCCCGGAGCCGGGCCCAAGCGGCACCGCCAGCAAGCCCACGAGATTGAACAGCAGCGACAACTGCTCGTAGGGCCGTTCCGTGCGGTGGTAGGGCTGCACCGACACCAGCCCCCCCTGGGCCTGCAGCGCCGCCACCAGGTTGTGGAGAAACGCCGGCTGCGGCTCGGTGTCAGCGTCGAGAAACACGAGCACCTCGCCATGGCTGGCCTTGACGCCGTGATGGAGGGCCCAGGTTTTGCCGCACCACCCCGGCGCCAGGGGCGGCGGCTGAACAAGCCTTAGCGGCAGTGTGGCGGCCGACGCCTGGGCGATGGCCGCCGTGCGATCGCTGGAGTGGTCGTCGATCACGATCACCTCCAGGGGCCGCAGGGATTGGCACGCCAGGGCGGCCAAGAGATGGGGCAGCGTGGCCTCCTCGTTGCGGGCGGGGATCAGCACCGACACCTGCGGGCGGCGGCGCACCTTCCCCTGGGGCAAGGGCGTGAGGTGCACGGCCAGGAGCCATCCCAGCAGCCATCGCACCAACACGGAGAC
>Ga0214917_10004011_pt1 | contig 16681 bp, 32 predicted proteins | sample LL_1208_BB_MetaG_FD_177983 | JGI IMG/M metagenome (GOLD analysis project Ga0214917, IMG submission 177983) | Freshwater microbial communities from Lake Lanier, Atlanta, Georgia, United States - LL_1208_BB | ecosystem: Environmental > Aquatic > Freshwater > Lake | place: USA: Georgia | collected... | reverse complement strand
CCAACCGTCTACTATATCGCCTATAAGATATAATTTATGTGCATTGCTGTTTTTAAGAAAATTACTTAATATTTCTGCTTTACAACCCTTACTACCTAAATGTACATCCGATATAAAGATGGTACGATAATCCATTTTATCCTTAGATTACTTGATTTTCTCCTGCATGATCTTGTGCAACTTCTTCACGATTTTCTTCTTTTACATCTTCAGCAGCATCTTCAATTTGTGTGATGCTAACATTTACTTTTTCAAAACGACTCAACATATCCAAAAGGTCTCTAACTGTTGTAAGTATTGAAAGTTGATCTTCAGTATCGTCATCTTCTAATTCTAAGCGAACATCCATATCCCATACACGCATCTCTAGTTTCATACCATTCCCCTTAAAAAGATTAATACACATGAGAGTTCCCTGGTCTCTCGTATGTATTTAACATAAAAATGATATAAAACTGATTACATTTGCATTAAGTTTTGATGAAGATTTGATGACAAATTACAATTTCTTAATTCTAAATCTTGTATCATAAATTGCGGTGCATATCTTTTCATATTCTTCATCAGACAATGTGGTTCTATATATTGCTAATCCTAATGTTACAAGACTTGCAGCAAGTGCTAAAGGATTATGCTGATACAATGCTCGGTTGATATAGTCAATCGTATCAGCATATACTATATCGGTTTCCTTATCAAATTCCACTTTTATTCCTTGACAAAATCACTCTCCATTACTTGGACCCAAATCGTTTCTAGAATGTCTGAATGAACTTCAAAAAATGTATCGTAATAATCAATTTCAATTTTAGGCATCGTATCTTTACCTTCACGCAATGATGTGGCACGATTTTCCAACCAATTTTTCATTTCATTTTTCATATATCATCTCTCCATTAATTCAAGCGCAAAATTTTCAAGTAATTGATGATGTTTATATTGATGCCATCGCTTTTTTAGATATGACTTGTTATACCAATATTCCATACTTTCCGGATGACAGCCAATCAAACCAATTTTATTTTGGTAAATTGCCATCGGATGATTTGTTTCATACGAAGCAATCATATCATATTTTTCTTTGCCTTTGAATGTGCATCCATCATAAAAAAACATGTTTTCTTTAGAATCTTTCCAGCTTACAAGTGCGGTTGTTGCGTATGATCTTTTGATTTTAGCATCAGGAACTTTGATATATTGAATACACTCAACCTCATTCAAAATATTAAAATATGATGAACTCGCCCAATATGCTCCCATACATACGCCCAAATATCTACCGCCTCTTTGTACATAATCATAAATCTTATCTTGCATTTTTTTTGAGAAAATTACATCAAAAGCATCCGCATCACCGATACCTCCAGGAAATGATATGATATCTATCTCATGAAATAATGATGCTGAAATTTCTTCTCTAAAAAAGAATCTGAAATTGAAAGAATTTTGGAGTGCTTGATACATTCCAGTGGCACATTGTATAGAGCACTCTGGATGATTTATAAAAAGTCCTATGAAAGGTTTTGTCATGTTACACTGTGCATGCCCGCCGCAAAATTTAATGCACTGAAGAAAAGTGCTAACCAACCTAGATGATTGACTTTCATTTCAAATGCATTCTGTGAAACGTTCCATAAGTACCACGCACCGATAAAATTAAAAATTGCCCAGAACATGATGGTTACCTTTAGTTTGATGTGATCAGTGTATTATACTCTTTAAGCCAGAAAAGTTCAACTGATTTTTTTGCTGAATACTCGTCAATGAAATGGCCTAAAAACTTTTCGCTTTCGTTTGTAAATGGAAAGTCCTCTGTGTATATCTTTGAGGTCCATACTGAAGAATCTAATGCTTTATGCCATACAGCACCTATCTCTTTTTGTGGATATCCTTCTTTCACTAACCATTCCATGACATTCAAGCCACAATCAGGATCGTAGATTTTAGGGAAACCATATTTCCATCCACTCGGCGGATCAATCCATACTTTCATTTGCTCCCGACGCTTTGCTATATCACTCATTTTCTAACAGATGAAGTTCTTTCAACTGCCCTTTATAAAAGTAAGAAGAATATTCTTCAAAGATGTTAGTTTTACTATCTAACAATCTATAAAACCTAATCTCACCGATAAATTTTTCACAAAATGTCCAATGAAGATTTTTCTTTTCTATGTGCCCCAAAAAACTGCCTCTTTCTGCATCAATCCACTCGGCATCATAATCTTCATACCATAATTGATTGTTACGAATTTCATAATTGTCAATGCATTGTGATGGAGTATCCTTTGTCTGATATTTATTACCATTATAAGTGATGTAATCAAACATTCCCATAACCGTTCCTCGTCAATTCTAGAATGTACTTTGCTTTGCCGTAGACCCAAGGATCTCTCAAAGGCAAATGATAACCCGAAGAACCATCCCAATCTTTGAAGTATTCATCATAAAAATTCATATTGCATTCTTCAGGATAATTCTTTTGCAATTCTGCGAGTTCATCGGCCCATTCTTGCCATGTATGATCGTCAACAATGCTCTCATTCATTTCATAATAAAGGCAAGAATGGATCAGCATTTGTGATCGGCGCTGTTTAATCTTTTCACCGATTTGTGTTAACAATGATTTTTGGTTACGCTTTTTCATGTTTCACCTCAAACACATAATGACCACCACGATGACTGCTAATCCAGCAAAGACTCCAGAAGATATGATTGTTCTGTAGTGCTCTAATGATACTCTCATTGCCGGACCAACCACCTGCACTCAATCTGTATTCCATTATCCAATCTTCTTTTACCAGCACAGCCTGCTGAGTCCAATAACCGAAGTCCGAAAACCTCCAGTATGGCTTAATCATATCCATCAATTCAGTAAAAGGTCTATCTCGCCAGATTTCAATACTGGTTAAAAACTCTTCAGTAGGATAGCCATCTTCGTCCAAATAATTATTCTCAGTGCTATTCATTATAGAATTAAACTCTTACAAAAGTATTGTTTGACTTCAGTCAATCGCTTAAACTTCATAGACTTTTTTCGACCACTGTCAACAAGTTTCACTTCAATGCTGTTAGGCTTATGAACAAGAACAGCACCGTAAAAATCTTTAGAACGACCGAAATGCAACACATAAGCATCCGATGATGCGTCTAGTTTTTTCTTCACATAAGTGCCTGCGCTCTTGATTCTATCCAAATCACCAAACCGAATGGTGTCTAGAATCTCAGATGCAATGCTTTGCCGAGGTCCCATGTTTTCAAGATACAAACTCATACCGTTCCTTATGCTTAGGTGGTTTTCTCAATTTGCTTTCAACAACACGCATCCGATACTTAGGACTTTTGAGATCCTTTGCTATCGGATTCCTCTTCTTGATATTCGTCGTATTCATTTTCTCTGTCCTCTAACATTTCTCGGAGATTCCAATTCTCCACTAGATGTTCTGGAATGTAATCTAAATCTTCTAAGTCTTCGTATTCGTAACAATTATCTTCACCATCAAAAAACTCACCAACAAAGCCCATACCTTCTTCTAAGTATTGTGCTTGAATTGATAAGTCTTTAAATTCGTTTGAAATGTACTCGTACAAAGTAATCGGTGGACCCCATGCCGAATCAAAAGTAAATGAGATTTCGCCTGGCGTCACGGTCCAATCAGTCGCAGTACAATTCCACTTAGTGCCCCAATTATTAACTGCCCATTCATACCATGCGCCATCTGTTTTCTTAATTTCTTCAGGCATCGGAAGAAAATAATCAAACCAATTTTCACCTTTTCGTTCTTCAAGAAACTTTTCAATCTTTGCGATTTCCGCATTACTTCCATGAATCGTAATATTATTATAACACCAGTTGGGCATGAGATATCTCCTTCATATTTGATTTAATTCTACAATAAAAAAAAGGCGCTGTCAAGCGCCCTGTTGTTTTTATGCAACACGCCGATTGGCCATGATCTCTTTCAGCCTGTCTGCACAGTATGATGCCGCAAATGCATCCGGTTTGACTAGAGGAATCACGTTGCAAGTACCTTTAATGTAGCCAATGGCTTGTGAAAGGACTACACTGCTATTATGCTCCTCGTTCGGATTAATGTCAAGGTGGACTTCAACGTCCCTGTCAATCAGTACATCAGACAACTTCAAATACAACTCCGAAATTTTGTAGACTTCATTCATCAATCGGTATGTAGGCTTTGAAACTTTTCGGTCATAATCTCTTTCCGTAATAACTTCACCAAAGATTTTACATCCATGTTTACCATCAATATGAACTACGATTGCAAGTGTGTAGTCTGCATACCATACATCATTTTTTCTATATCGTTCAGAGTCACAACCAATATAAATCTTTGTTTCAGGCGACTGACTTTCAATAAACGATGTTACTTTAGCCAGATCCAGTTTCACGATTCTTTCTTTCATTGTAATTAGAAACTATGATATTTAACAACTCACGATGGTTGATTCCAGTATTCGATCTCACATTGTTGTAATATTTTTGTAGATTCACATTCAAATTATTATTATATGGTTCACGATTTTGACTTAAAATCTTAGCAACTTTATCTTTATTAATTAGTCTAAGCCCCGCTAAAACTTGAAACCAATTAGCAGCAGCAAACATTTGATGATTGTAGTTAAACATACAAGGCAAAATATGACCAGCTTTCATTTGTTCTAAATTTTCTTTATTGAAATCAGTCAACTCAAAAGAACGATCTCTCCAGAAGGCTGAATCAGTTTTTTCTCCTAAGTAATGTGCTTGAAGATAACTAATCGTATTATCAAAAGAATCGTTCATTAGTTCGTTATACTTCTTTTCAGCATTTTTATTACAAGCCCAATACTCAATATGATCTAGAAAATGGAACATTTGAACAATAGAGAATCCAATACTCTGTGCTTCTAAGGGTTCAGCAAAACTGCCTGATAGACCTACAGAAAGAACATTTTTATTCCAAAACTTATCAATTCTGCCAGCTTCAAATTTAATATCTCTTGCAACCTTTTCAACATTCTTTCCTAAATGTTGATTCATTTCATGTAATGCTTGATCGCTATTAATATAGGCATCACAAAAAACATAACCATTGCCATATCGTTCTTGCGTTGGAATTTTCCAAGCCCAACCAGAACTCAGCGCAGTTGCGGATGTGTAAGGTTCAATTTGATTTGGATCATCATGCTCAGTAGGAAATGCAATCGCATGATTCATAGGCAAATACTTACCCATTGAAGTCCAACCGATGTTTTGCCTTTTCGTTATAACTCGTTTGAATCCACTACAATCAATAAAAAAATCTGCACTAAACGTATTATTATCACAGATTAATTGAGTTACATTGCCGCTATCATCTAATATAACATCGGTTACAGTAGCATCAACAATTGAAATATTCCGTTCTAAGCATTTAGAACTTAAATATGTGTTTAATTTAAATGTGTCGAAGTGATATTGATTTGATGGTGTTGTTGAAAATACTGTTTTATTTTTTAAATAGAAGTGATCAAAGTATTGCGATATAATATAATTATTATTTTCTTGATTCACGACATACGATAATAAAAAATTATCTAATCTGTTTAATGAAGATATAGAAGCGAATTCATCAACAGAGTGCGTATAGTCGCCATGTACACTCCAATTTCTAAAAAGAATTCCAATCTTAATTGTCGCTTTAGTTTCTGCAATTAACTCATCATGCCTGATACCTACATAATCAATAAATTTTCGCCAATGTTCAGTTGAGCCTTCACCAACTCCAACGATTCCGATCTCACCAGATTTAACAATTGTTATGTTATAGAATGGATACTTTTCACGCAACATTAAAGCTGCAATTAGACCGGCTGTACCAGCACCGAGAATTACAATTTTCATACACACCTCATAATTTGATTATCCGACTTTCTTCATATGATCCTTTAGTTTATCCCAATCAATAATGTATAACAATTATCATAGACATTTCAATGAAATATTTTTATCGGCGCTATTTCTATAAACAATCGTTACATCTGAATTTTTATTATTAGAAGAGTTTTTCTTTTGATTTGTTTGTCTTTTGCTACTCACGACTGAGTATGTATCAATTTTGGAATAATTCAATAATTTGTGATATGTTAAAACATCATCGCTCATATCATGTTTGCCAACTTTGCCTACATTCCAGCAACTTACGCCATTTTTATTCAATCGTTCAACACATAAAGTTACAAGTTGTTTTAAAAAGTTTTCTGACCAAGTTTCATATTTTTGATAATTCGTAATTGATTGCGAAGATTCTTTAGAGTAAATTTCAAGATCAAAATATGGCGGACTTGTAATGATCATGTCAACTTTTTCAAAATCGTATTTTGGCATATTCAATGCATCATCACAATATAATTTCACTTGATGATCAATGCCACAAAATTTTGCTAAAGATTTTAAATTGTTATACGTTATAGTATTAGGTTCAAATGCAATATATTTAGCGCCACTTGAAGTAACTCCTAACATTCTTCCGCCCCAACCAGCGCATGGATCAAGAACAGCATATGGTCTAAATCTGTTGCAAATTAATTTTGCAATTTGAGGTCTGTACATTGTACTCTTCGGTAGACCTAAACAAAAATAAACACCACGCTTGATCTCAGATAGATATGGAGTAGAATGACTTTTTCTATTCCATCTCAATATTTTAATTAGGTTGTCTTTTTTCCATAAGTTTCTAAAACTATCACCTTTATTGTTTTCTATGTCATAGAAATTTGGAAAAAAATGTTCGCAAAGTTTCATACCAATTCTTGATGTTGAATTAATATAATTTTCGGTTGAAGACCACTGAACAAGATTTTTCCAATCTTGTTTCAATTCGATTTCGCTATATGTTGTAATAAAAGAATGATTTTCAAGTTCGGTTGCAATTTGTTCTATCAAAGATTCAAATTCAACGTCAGTCAAATTTCTTGTGCTATATCTACGATTCAAAAAATTCTGTAATATCATATGTTTTCGAATGAATGATTTCTAATATCTCAATGTGATTTTTAGTAATGACATTATATCGTCTTGCTGTCTGATTGTCAAGATGATGCACTATTAATCCTGGATAATTTATGTAGTGTGCATAAGAAAATGAGGGCGAACATCTCGTATTTATGCCATTTTTATGATGTTCCATAACTCTCTTAATGCTAGTCTCAATCTGTGGTGCAATTACAGAATATGGAAATTCAACAACGTAGATCAGTCTATAATGAGAAAACATTGAACAGACTATATCATAGTTTTGTGTCAAATATTCCTCATGCTTTTTCAAAGTAAAATCATTGAAATTTCCACCGCCCGAAGCTGTAGAATTATCTTGATAATTTGTAGTTGGTTTAATTTCTTTTAATTTGCCAGTTTTATCATCTATTGCATCTAAACCATGTTTATCTGTAAGCCATTTATAACCGGCTGCTTTACATGTAATTGCTTCCCTAATCGTAGAAGAATTTTTGTCCGTCACATATGTTAAAATTAAATTGATATAATTTTCATCTAACGAGTTTAGCGCATCTAAATTTCCGATAGAATATTCATAACATAAATTGATGTTATATTCGTTTAATATAGTATGCATCATAGTATATATCTTAATTATGGCACCACCGAGAGGAGTCGAACCCCTATTCTAGGTTTAGAAGACCTATGTCCTTTCCGTTGAACGACGATGGTAATTGGTGCCCTCTGACAGAATCGAACTGCCAATTGATGATTACAAATCAACCGTTATACCATTTAACTAAGAGGGCAAAAATGGTCTCGGATGTGGGATTTGAACTCACGACCTCCTGCTCCCAAAGCAGGCATTCTAACCGGGCTGAACTAATCCGAGATACATCTGACTCCGGTCCCTGGATTCGAACCAGGCTTCATGGATTAACAGTCCACTGCCTACACCTAGCTTGCTCGACCGGAATAATTCCCATATTGAAGCACACTTGAGGTAACCGTGACAAGCGGGGGCTTTTTACACCTCTCTACCTGCATACTCACCAAATAGTCACTTTTGTTCTGAGGATGCTTTCGATTAAATGTGCTTCAATATGGTCCCGAATAATGGTAACGATCCATTCGCCTCCGCCTTATCAAGACGTTGCTCTATCTCTGAGCTAATCCGGGAATATCTGGTATATTAATGAACTCTTACTACACCGATTCAAACGTATTCAAATCACACAACAGAATCTATTCTACGCTACTTTATACTGCTTGTCAACACTGTTGTTTTTTTACTACAGAAAACAAAACCCCTAGTTTTTGAGGCTAGGGGTTGATTTTACGACAATTTGTTTCCTTTGTCAACCCCTCATAATTGCTCCTGTCCAAAATGGGCGTGAGCAATTCTCAGCCGTAATATCGGCTTGATAACTTGTGATGCATGTGGGTCTGTTGGATAGTTTGTTCATAGTATTTTATTTATAACACTTTAATTTGCCAATACTTTATATTTTAAACCTCTTTTCAACATAACTTCACCGATAGTTCTTCTACTCTCATTTACATCTGAATGACTATCTGCTAATTCTACCTCTTCAATAAAAAAATCAGGATCAATAATTTCTTCATCTATTGTTCTAAGTGCGTGAATACAAACGGCTAATGTGTCATCTTCTATTGCAGTTAATCTATGTCTTTTATTTTTATCTATGAAAATGAATGTTGGTGCTACAAAAATTTTCGTGGACGTAACATCATCATTATGATCGTTCAACATATCAACTTGAAGTTTACCTTTAGATAGTAATGTTCCGTGATCATATGAATGATAGTGTCCTAATTCAACATCACCTTTTTTTTGAAAATGCATAAGTCTTGAGTATACATTACTCACTGACAATATTTTAATCTCAGGTTTAGACATTTTTTTTCCTTTACAAAGTTAGAAATATTTATAACAAATTACTCAAAACAAACACGCTATTTAACCAAGTGCTGCGCTAAAACCATACAACTAATCCATACCCATAGTGTATTGAAGCCCACTAAAGTCGGCAGCAATTTCTTATTGCTAGCCCATATCAATGTTAGACTTGTCGCTAGCGTCAAAAAATACAACCACCAAATTTGTATACCAAAAATTAATCCTGGCACAATAATGATAGCTTTCGCTGCCCAACTTGCAAACTCAACTTTGTTATAGTCTGTCCAATATTCTTTAGTGAACCAGATAGCATAACAATCTTTGATTTTTGCCCATGTGCTATGATGATAAGCAATGCCTACCAAAATTAACCATGTAACACTTGCGTAAATAACTTGGTCTAAAGTCATGCTGTAATCCAATGCACCTCTTGTTCCATCTTCAAACTTTCTGAGCCGTCGTATTCTTCAATCCGAAACTGCATTCCTACTGGCACCCAGACAATTGATAGGCCATCTAAGCCACCGTAATAGATTTCATCGCCGTAAGTTTTTTCACAGTATTTTTCAATTTCATATATATCAACATTCTTCTCCAACATTTCAGCAATCGTCGGTTCAAATAATAGGCGCTCATCGTAATGCCATGAATACCAACCAGCACCGAAGCCGTGAGAAACAAGGACAGCAACTCTACCGTCCCGAATCAGTTTATTCACCATATTTTACCACCATGAATAATAATAGACTGCACGACCACGATTGATTTCCGACAATGCTTTTGCAATGAACAACAAATCTTGCTCATCCGAATCCTCATCAGGAGGCCTGTTACCAAAGAAAAAGCCCTGAGTCTGAGGCAAACCATGCGCTAGAATCACGGACTGAAGTTCAAACAAATCACTTTGCCGAAGTCGGACAGGCACACAATTGAATTCTTCCGTTCCACCTTTTCTTTCATAAAGTTGTTTCATCCAACCATGAAGATTGTGGTGCTTTCGCCAGTAAAAAATTTCCGTTTTAGTATCCGGCTCTTCAGCATATTCAACGTCAGAAATGGCATCTTTCTCATCAAGAGAAAATGCATACATATCTAATCCCATAATTTTTTACTCCGTCAAAGTTGAATTATACCGCCTATGATTAGTGCTACAACTACAATAAAAGCTACAATCAAACCAACAAAAACATCACCGTCATTCATTTTATCACTAAGCTCCATAACAATTAATTGAACCGAACTCTTTCGCAATCACATTACCTCGTGCAAAATTGCGAGCGGGTGCATTCCAACTTGCTGCCATCAGAATATCACCTTTCTTAAATTTGCCAGCGTCTTTTTTGCAAATGAAGGTGTGTGCTGAACCGCCGTGGGTAACGACCTTGAGATACTTATTACCCTCGTCAACCCGAAGGCCATTATTAAAATTTTCAATCATGCTCTTGGCTACATCGTCAGTCCGATTTGCATAATGTGCTGCAAAGTTTTCTTTGATGAATGTCAGATATGTATCTAATCCGTCAATCATTTCGTTTCCTTTCTCTTTCAACATAGTTCTATTGTACTCGGATCACGGAGAAAGTCAAGCGTGTTGTATAAAAACAACAGTTAGGAATCGTACTCCTCGGCGATCTGGAAGTTGCCTTTTCGCAACTCATGCCGCAGTCTGTCTTTATGCTTTCTGGATTCGTTGAATCGTTGCTTTTGGCGCTTGTTTGTTGGAGACTCGTCTTCCTCATAAAAGTCTCTAAATTTCTTATACTTGTTGTTAGATTTAGGAATGGTTTTAGACATTTGAAATCAATTTTCTCCTGCGAAAAGATCGGGCAATGCTTCCTCTACAAGTTTGCGTGTCACATTCTTGTATGGACCGGTAAGTTTTTTGTTTTTTATCATCAGCACCAGAACTGCTTCCTCTGGCGATAACGCTTCTAGCATATCAATAAAAATTCTCTCACGTTTAATCGTATGAAGTTCGGTGTTGTTTACGAAATATTTAAACTTCCGAATCTCGTGCGGTAATCTGTTTAGACCCATATTAGGCGGCACTTCCATTGTTTTGAATGGTGGATTACCTTCGGGTAGAGTAAAGTTATAATTTTTGTGATAAGTATAGCCTAAAACTTCCCTGAGTATAGGCTTCAACTTTGAAATTTGTTGAATCGCATGTGTACGGTCTTTCGCTGGCAACTCTGAGATATGCTTCAGCGTTTCATGTACCGTCCATTTTGAAATGTCCATAAAATTAGAATTCCTGTATGTGTTCCATCATCAGTTTCATCCGATGCTTAATGAAATAGTTTAACAACTTTTCTTTACCTCGCTTAGGCGCATCGTAAGCGGTATAAACTTTTGATTGAATATTATCTGGTACTTTAGATAGATCAATCAATGATTCATTTCTCCGATAATGCTTTAGCATGATTTCATCACAAAAATCTTCTGGATTCTTGCCAATAAACGTATTTAGCTTTTTCTCTGTTATCGGTTTTTGCCGAGTCTCAGTAACAAAGCAATCATCACTACTAAGAAAATTAGGAATCCCATCGCCAGTATCTCCACGGATAATATGCTCTTGCAAGAATTTTGATGGGCTAGACTCTTTGAGGAACTTCTTAGCCATCGGGCTGTACTGATATACATTTGCGAACTTTTGCAACTGGAGAAAATCTTTATCACTCGACAAAATCAGAATCTTCTCCGTTTCATCACTTGACAATTCTACACCATACTTATGACACAATGTACCAATGATATCATCCGCTTCCGCTTTAGGAATCTGGATGACTTTGTAGGGAAAGTTTTCTTTCAATTCATCACGGACTTTGTTTAGTGTTTCAAAGATTAGATTCCAATCTAGCGAGGATGCTTCCCTCGCTTTTTTGCGACTAGCTTTATAGTAAGGAAACAAGTCTCTGCGCCAGTATTGCTTATCGTCAGCGCATATGACAATCTCACCAAACTCCTCACGGAATTTGACGTTATACATCCGTAGACTATTGAGAACCATATGTCGGATCAGATTCTCGTCTACTTGGTTGCCATTTTGTCCAATCTGCATCATCAGATTGGAAATCATGACTTGATTTAAATCAACTAAAATCATTTATTTCTCCACACGAAGGATCAGTGTATCATCGTTCATCCTTCCTGTCAAGTTCAATTCCATTGTTGTTAACTCTTCCATGATCTTTCGGATCTTTACTTTACCAAAATTCAATACGTTCGGCAGTACCACTTCAGGTTTTCGCAATCGTTTTCCGATGGACGTTTTCTCGTCAAAGTTCTGGAGAGTGCTACCCTTCACTGTCAGCCCCTTTGCATTGTCGGAATGATACACTGCAAGGACCTTTGTCTTCACATTATAAGTCCATAATTGATTTGCACCGATCACTTTTTCTGGTGCAATACTCTTAAATGCACCATCCTCTTTAAGGAATTTCATCTTAGAAACTAGAACATCAGGAGACTTCTCTTTTTTCTTGCGAAGTTTTCGCACAGGCTTGTTCTGCTGAGAAAAGGTATTGCATTGCTCAACGATAGCATCCAGCATGTCACGATATCGCTTCAGTTGGACTTTAGTAAAATTGCTGTATCCTTCAGCCAACTCTTTATCTGTCAGTGCATTAGAAATTTCTTTTGCTTTAGGAACAAACTTTTCACAAATTTTATTTGCTACAGTTGCAGTAACATTATTAGATTTTAAATATGCTTCCACACTAAACGGTTCTTTACAACCGCCAAGCATGAAATCGTCAAGCAGGCCTTCAATCTCACCTGCATGTTCGGATGCTTTGTCTTGAATTCGTTGCTGAACATTGACAAGTGGAGTTGTCGGTGCAATTTCCGTAGCGATCGGCTGTGGTTTCACCAGAGTCAGCAATTGCTTGTAGTGATTCACAAAGTGACTTTTCAAACGTGGTGTCGGTGTCAAACCACGGATCATCATCCTTGCAATCCAACCAGCTTGCTTATTGAATGCATTATCAGGCAATGACTTGATGGACGCTAATTCTTCTTTGGTTCGACCAATGCTTTTTGAGTATGTAAGAACAAATTCTTTTGCTTCGGTATTGCTATAGAAATAAGAATACCAGTTGAATGCTTTTGAAATTGCGATTCGCTGATCCAACTCATTCAACATCTCAAAATTTGAAAAGGTAGGTTCATCACCAATATACTTCACATCAATGCCTGGATTGGCCACAATTTACTCCTGTGCTATAGTAAAACTAACCCGCTTCACTGAATCGTACCGAAAGGATCGCCACTCATTTTTATCCAAATCAATCACTGCAATGGAATCTTCGCTCACTTTGCGAGGCTTCTTTGGTTCAGTGGTAGTCTTGGATTCAATCAAGTATTCATCCCGTAGAGTACATCTCATTTCTCTCATTGTACCATCATTCTTTCGGAATGTCAAATTTACAATGTCGCTTTTTAGCAACGATTTGAGCCAACTCCGAAATGCTGCCCTGTCTTCTTCACCCCATGTTAAATACTGAGGTAATTCACCTTCATTTAAATTCGCCGTCGTTTTTGTCGTCGTTTTCGCCATATTCACGCTCCTTCACCTCGTTATAAAGATAATCATATAATTCTTTTGTCGTGCCTACATATTTCGTATTATGATATATGTGTGGTATGACTTTTGTTCCTGGCACCAGTTTCTCAAGTTGATTTCTGGTGTAATCCCTATCTAATGAAAACAGTCTATAGGGAAATCCTGTCATTGTCAATAGATACTCCGCACGTTCTGTAGCTTTGCTTCCTTCTGCGCCGTAAACAAAAAACATACGTTTATTCCAGTACATAGTGATGGGTTACAGCACGAATCATTACATTTCTTCCTGGATCATATCTCATAATTACATTCCTTAGTTGCCCTTTATGTTCGTAAGTTACCTTATAACCAGTGATTCTTTGAGTATGTATAACATCTTGATATGTTGTGCATCGCTCCACCAGTCTAGCATCACCACCAGATTCTGGAATTGATTGTGACACACTGCAAGAATTCTTAGGAACACGATGATATGTTGCAACTACCATAGGTTCTACCATAGTCACCCTGGCTGATATCATTTCCTCAAAAGAGGCTGATTGCGCTAAAGCTGAACTACATAGAATTGCTGAAGATATAATCGCTAAGATTTTCATATTAATCTCTACTATTATAAGTAAAAATTCCTTTTATGAACATTGTCAGCCAAGTACACGCTAAAATTGTTTCATGCGTAATTGGAATATCTTGTTCAAGAAAAACATTAAGAGATAGTATCGTAATAAAAGATGATACTAAACTGAAAATAAATAGTGTACTAACAACTAGTATCAATCCTTTTACTTTATCATTCATTTTCTGTATCCTTTTAGCCCCATAGTCTTCATTGTGACTTGTTTCCTACCCATATTTGCTATAGAATATCTAATGGCAGGAAACGTTTTTTCACCTTTTCTAGGTGCATACGCTGGTAAAACTGTCACTGTTATACCATTTTCAACATAAGTATCTACAGATTTCATTTGGTACCTCTCTTATATATCAATCGCCACACTGCCATTGTACACACGATTACTGGTATTGTCAAGCAGCATATTGTTGTTTTTATACAACAAATTGTAACTTTTGTCAAATTACTAAATAATAATGGATTTTATAAACCAAATATAGGGACTCATAGCATGTCGGGGAAAAGTACAAAATCGCCTGAACAAATCTCTCCTTCTACATCTTCAATTGCATCGGATAAAAAAATTCATACGGCAGGTTTAGGTTTTGCTTTACTTATATTGACAAATTATCAAGCGGAAGTAAAACAAATATTACAACTTATCATAAAATGGGTAACGTAATGAAAATAATTAATAAAATTTTAGACTATTCTAAAACACCATTCATACTGGCAGCAGTTATTTTTGTGTGTAGTTTAGTATTATTGAGCATTTTTAAGACTGCTGAAACACAATTGAATCATTTAAACAACGCTATGGTAATAGCTGAGGAAATGGCTAATAGCAGTGACGATCTCACCAATTATGCTAGGTATTATGTTACTACTAAGGATGATCAATGGAAAAAAAGATTTGAAAATATTATTAAAGTCAGAAATGGAGAAGAGCCAAATAAAGATAATGTAAAAATTAGTTTTAAAGATAAAGTGAAGTCAATTGGATTTTCCACTTCAGAATCTGATCTCATACTTAAATCAGAAGCCTTAAGCAATAATTTAGCTGTATTAGAGGTGAAAGCGTTTGATTCTATAAGTAAAGGTAAAATTGAACAAAACTGGGAAGTACAACAGTTTTATTATACACAAGCTCAAATGTTTATGTTCGGAGAAGAATATAATAAACACAAGAACGAAATAGTGAACACTATAGATAAATTTACAAATGATGTTTACGCTAGATTGAAAAGTGACTATCAAATGAGTATGAATTTGGCATGGATATTAATCACTATAATTAATATATCTTTAATAATTTTAGTTATATCAGTTCAGCACCATAATAAAACTATATCAACATCTTCTAATGCGAAAGTTCCGGCTAATAGAAGAAAAATAAAAGTTACATAATAATGGAAACATTAACAGACGCATTAGGTAAATTGTGGTTCTTAGGTGCTGGTGTTGTTGCAATTGCAGCGTATGCTGTGACGTTAAAAGTGAGAGTTGATTATCTTGAAAAGAATTACGACAAACAAATTACTGCATTATGGGATCAGGTTAATAAATTAAACAAAGAAAAATAGTTACTTCATTCTATTGTCATCAATAAATTTAATTTGGTCTACCAGTGCATCTGCGTCTGTTTTGAAGTTTTGAAAATCAGTTCTACTGATTGTTTTATTTAACTCTTCAATCAATTTTTGTGCGTGAGTATTGTGTTGCGCCCTCGCAGTATAGAGCCATCTGAACGCATTCTTTTTGTCATTAATTTTAGTATAATATTCGCCCAGTTTAATCATAGCGTCAACATTCTTTTTCATAGCTAATTCTTTCAAATCATCAAGAATGGCATTAATTTCAGTATCACTACTTGTGGGGTCATTGAATATCATAAGTGCATATCTCTGTCGTGCTTTATCATTCACTTTTGCTGCTATCTTTACAAAATCTAGTGCTGCTGAATTATAGTTCCAATTTTCCATTAAGTCTGCTATAGTAAGTAATCTATCGCTATCTAACTTAGTACAAAACTCTCTAATGACTGCTGAAGCATAAACTTTAAGTTCATTAGGAATTAAATTTTTGATGCCAAGACTAATTAATTCATCAACGGCCGCTTTGTCTTGCTTAGTCACACGCCACATCAATACTCTAGTTGCAGGTCCTAATTTACCATCTCTTTTTAGTGTCTGTGCATCATGGAGTGTTTTATTTTTTGCAGCTTGATCGTTGATTACAGTTTTTAATAAATCTTGATGGCTTTTAACTGTCTCTGAGATTTCTTTTTTAGGCGCTTTGTTTAAATATGGATTTGGTGTTGCATTTGAAATCACTACACTCCAGATTTCCATTGAATTCACATTTTTAAATTCTTGCACACCACGACTTATAAATTCTAAATTTTTCATTTTACCTACAACCATTTTATAAACTGTATCAGTCATTGTTACACCACCATAGTCTGCTAAACTTTCAGTTCTTGCAGCAAGATTCACAGCATCTCCCATTAGATTTGTACCATAGATCCAGACTTCACCCATATGTATACCAATTCTCCAGCGCATACCATTATTTAATTTACCAATTTGTGCTTGCATTTCAACACCAAATT
>Ga0214917_10004009_pt1 | contig 16685 bp, 24 predicted proteins | sample LL_1208_BB_MetaG_FD_177983 | JGI IMG/M metagenome (GOLD analysis project Ga0214917, IMG submission 177983) | Freshwater microbial communities from Lake Lanier, Atlanta, Georgia, United States - LL_1208_BB | ecosystem: Environmental > Aquatic > Freshwater > Lake | place: USA: Georgia | collected... | reverse complement strand
CCAATTCGTATTTCACTTGAACTTCGGCTTCACGACCAGCCCTGTCTCTATCGGTTGCAATAACAATCGTTGTTGGTGCGAGTTTTTGAACTTGTAATGCCTGTTCTTTTGAAATTCTTGCGCCCAAAATAGCAACGCCATATGTTTGCCAATATCTTTTGTAAACGCTCATCGCATCAATACTGCCTTCGGTTATGACCAAATTTAATGGATGGTTGTGAGTGTTTGAATACATCGCATTTTTCATTACCACATCTGCACCGTAAAGATATTTTGAAATAGACAAACCTTTCGGGTAACGATATTTCGGTACGCCTTCGGATAGTTTTTGTGAATCAAGAGTTCTTTTTATGAACCCAGCGATGCGACCATAAATATCGCAGAGAGGAATAATCGCATCGTTATCAATTATGTCGTAACTCAAACGGTAATCGCTAATTGCTATTTCTGTTAAGCCACGATTCATAAAATAATTTCTTGCAATTTTTGTTGCCGTTTCAGTTTGATATTTTGCAGGATACGGAATTCCGACAATCGGGCGTTCTACTCTTTTTTCTTCAACTGTTAATTTTTCAAGCGCTTCTACAACTTCATCAAGAGTTACACTTGGGTCATTCAATGGCACATCGCTATTCAGATGCTCTGCCAACTGTTTCATGTTGCCTTTCGCACCACACGCATAACAAATAAATAATCCTTTTCGGATATTTATACTAAACGATGGCGATTTATCTTCGTGGTACGGGCATAACGCTTGCCATTCCAATCCATTTTTACTTCTGACATCCAAATGCTTTTTGAGAAATTTGACAATTGATTCTTGCTTGCCGTTGGTTGTAACTTTCATACTTGACTCTCCTTGTCTTCTTGTGTAATTTCATCTGCTCTTTGACTACTAATTTCATCAAACTTTCCTGAATTCGGGCGAAACTCATTTAGCCAAGTTTGCCCATCAGAACCATGACGGAATTTTGCCAATCGCATTTTGATTACATGAGCAGACATTTGCTTCATCGTGATAACGCAATCTGCATCTTGCCCGATTGCATCTGCACCAGCCAAATGTTCAGGCCCAGGGACATCGTTACCGATAGCCATACGGTTAATCTGAGCCGCCGCAATAATTGGAATTTGATAGTGCATCGCAATGCCCTTAAGTTCTGCCGACAAGTTTGCAATTGCTTTCCAATCATCGCCACCAGTGTTCATCAAAGTTAGATAGTCAATGAAAACTACATTAGGTTTGTTGCGCTCTATCTGTGCCGCAATCATGCTTGGATTCAAACGACCACGAGAAGTATCGTTGACAAAAAATTTTCCAGCCGTATGACTTTTCAATCCAGTCAAAAAATCTTTGTACGCTTTCAAATCAAAATCTTTTCCGTTCATCAAGTCCATAGAGCGAAAAGTTTGCTTGCCATATTCGCTAGACAAAAAACTATGTGTTCTCATTGCTATCTGCGCTCTTGATTGTTCCAGCGCATCGTATTGAACAACCATTCCTGAATACAAAGCAGAGCAAGCCATACGAATAAGTGTCCAAGTTTTACCTTGCCCTAATCGTGCCGCAACAATCCAGTAGTCGCCTTCCTGAGCGCCACCAGTCAAATTGTCCAGCGTAGGAAATCCAGTAGGAACTCCCGATATACCTTTTTCATTTGTTCTTTCATAACGCCGAGCGGCTTCATCGTAAGCCAAAGACCATTCTTCAACGATGTCAGTTTCGTTTCTGCCACCCTCTGATGCCATTTGAAGTTTCATCAGTTCTTGCTGAGCAAAGTTAATTGTTTCAATTGATTCGCTTTGGTTTTTAACTCTTTCTGCCAAGTCAGACATGACATTGACCAGCGAACGCCTTAGATAAGATTCTTTTACCTCTTTGATGCAATAATCAACATCATCTGATTTCAAAACAACAAAATCAGGGAAAGTTACTTTGAATAAAGATTTTGAAGGCGCTTTGTGGTGGCGCTTGATATATGTTTCAATCCATTCCCATTCAACTCTGTAAGACAAGAACCAGTCAGGTGCTACGCCTTCTATCAGTGGTGTCCTATGGTCTTCTTGCCGTAGAACTGCCGAAATTAATAATGCTTCTATTGATGAATATGACATTGGTGTTTCGCTTTCTTTTGGTTGTATTTGTCTCTGTATTTTTTTCGCCACCTAAACTCTAAGTGGTTTATTACTTCGCTACTTCCTACCGTGTTACATTTATTACTTATTACTAAATTAATAAATAAACTACTAAGAGATTTAACAAAAAGTAGTTATGAAAGTGCAAGCACTAAGTACAGTAGAGTTTTACGCACTTGTACGGTGCGATAGCATAATGACTTATTGCGCTCTTGTCCAATTATCAATGAAATCAATAAAATCGCTTAAAATAAGGCTTTTAGCACGAGGCATCAAAAAACCCTTAAAAATAAGGCTTTTTTACACTTTTTTTACAGAGTGCTTCAAAAACCCTTAAAAACAAGGCTTTTTTGCCTGAGAAATGCCAAAAACCCATAAAACCCTTATAAAATAAGGCTTTCCCGACATCTGAAAATGGCTAAAAACAGCATTTCCCAAAACAAAAACTGCCAAAACCTTCAAAAAACGCTTATTTGCCTTATTTTAAGCGTTTTCATTGAATTCATTGCTTGCCATTGATGCCATTATTTGATAGAATCTCTTCTGTACCTTGAAAACTGAAAAACGGCGAAAAGTTGAAAGACACGAACGCACCTGCCTATCGCACCATTTGAAGCCCTCATCCTTGCGGATATGCAAAGGCAACGATAGCCAGTAGGACTCATCAGGAAGCGTCAGTACCGAAGAAACAGTGAATTTCTCGGTCAGGTCAATGTTCAAGTAAAAGTAAGACCTCTGAACGACACTTTTGAATCGCCAACCAAGTTGTAAACCAAGTCAGACACTAGACACGGAATTGGGCAAACGGTAAAGCAAAGCCGAACCAAGCAACTAGCCGACAAAATGGGAAACGCCTCTAAAGCAGGCGACAGATGAAAACACTGCAAAGTATTCTGCTCTCAAAGTGCAAGTCTTCGGATGCAAACAAACTAATTTTCTATTACGAAACTGTGGAATGGATTCCTCACATTTTGTTCTTTTACCGACTGGGTAAAACTCAAAATGACAAGTGCCATAAGACAATGATTTATCTAAAGTAAATTCTCTGTTTGCATTAAACATTCGTGACTTTTTCTTTAAGGTCGCCAGTGCGTATTGCAGAATATCGGGCAATCGTATCGGGTTCAAATCCTGACGCTGGCACAAAGTTGCGATGAAGTAGTTGGCTCAAAATTTTTTGTGCCACCACCCCTCTGCTTCATCGCAACTGAATACCAATACCAACCAAAACAAAAGGAGAAAAATGAAGAAGCAAATTAATAAAAAACAATCATCAAAAAAACAATCATCACACGATGAACTAAAAGCGCTAAAGCGCTCAGCAACAAAGAAACAACTAAATGCTTATTACACAGCGATATGGAATTCTTATCCCGAATTCATACAGCGAATAGTTGCTAGTCAAGGTTATTGGAAAGGTTCGCCTTCGCTTTGGGAAAAGCATCACCGAATCGGGTTCAAGGCTGCAATTAAAGCAGGTTACACAAAAAAATAGTAATTAAGCAATATCCAAAAACATCAACCAAAACAAACAAAAGGAGAAATAAATGGAAGTAACAAAACAAGAAGTAAATGCGTTACTAAAAGAATTGTTAGAGTCAACAGAAAAAATATGTAAAAAATACAACTTAGAATTGTCTAAGTCGTCTGCCAAATTTGGAGATTATTTTGCTTGGAACATCCAAGCAGTAAAAGTAAAAAAACACAGTAGTGGGGTCAATTTGGCTTCTCCAGAAGCCAAGGCGTATCAAAAATATGGATATGAGGCATATGACTTCACAACTGGCAAAACAACTAAGTTAAAAGCAAAACTCGGCAAAAAATTTAATTTACGAAACAAACAATATGTTTTTGCAGGAATTAGAGGTGGTTCAAGCAAATATCAAATTGTATGTATTTCAAAAGAAAAAATCTGCTACTTTGCCGATGATGTAATACCGTTGTTAAACAAAAAGTAAGTAGTAAAAAACACGAACAAAGAATAAAGCGTAAGTGGCTCAAAGTTTTTTGTGCCACTTGCGCTCAAAAACACAAACCAAAACAAACAAAGGAGAAATAAATAATGATGAAATACAAAGGCCCAAAGCGTTTAACCTCAAGAAAAGCAATTGCAAAAAGAAAAGTTAGTTACCAGTGGGATATTGTTACTTGTGCTTGCCACAACGAACTGATGTTCTTGGGGCATTACATTGCAGATAAAAACGGAAATGCAAAAGACGAAAACACAATGCGACCAAGATTTTTTGTTTGCTTTCATTGTGGGGCTTTGTCAAAAAAACCAAACGGATTTCCGTTTAATCACGACAAAGAGATATTTTCCGAAATTATCAAGTTCGTAAGTGATGAACAAATGGAAAAAGCAAAATCGCTATACGGATACTAAAGCAACAGCAGGAATTTAATTCCGAACAGGTAGCGAATAAAGTGCAGGTGGCTCAAGATTTTTTGTGCCACCTGCACTCAATAAAAAAAATTTTATCCAAATCAACCAAAAGGAGAAAATAATGAAGGCAAGTAAATTGTCAGAAACAACCAACAAAACAACCAAAGAAAAGGAGAAAGTAATGGAAGAATCAAAACATCCGTTAGCACACTTAATACCTAGCAAAGCAAAATGGTCAGATGATGGTGCATACATCAGTCGTGAGATTGGTGGAATCAAAGACCTTGATGCTTTGAAATTGGCATTGGAAGCAAAACACAATGTTCTTGTTTACGGGCCAACTGGTTCGGCAAAAACATCCCTCGTTTACGCTTTTGGCGCTGAACAAGGTTTGCCAGTAGTCAATGTTCCCTGCAACGGTGGTGCAGAACCACGAATCTTCATTGGTGGATGGACTCCACGACCTGACAAGTCGGTAGATTTCATCGCTGGCGAAGTTGTTCAAGCCTGCATACACGGTGGCATCGTCTATCTTGATGAAGTCAACTTTTTGCCACCAAAAATTGCGGCTTACATCCACGGAATGTTAGACCGTAGGCGAACAATCAGCCTGCCCGAAGCATCAGGTTCAAGTTGCCCGACAAGCATCCCACTTCACCCGAAGTGCTTTGTTATCGGCGCTTACAATCCTGATTATCATGGCACACGCCCACTTAATCAAGCGTTCAAGAATCGTTTCGCAATGAAATTGCACTTTCCATACGAAAATGCAATTGAAAAAGAATTGCTTAACAGCGATGCTTTGATTGAGTTGGCAACCAATTTGCGTTCGCAAGTTGAATTGGGCAACCTGACTACACCTATCAGCACGAATATGCTTATGGAAGTTGAAGAGTGGAACGAAACTGCAAGTTTTGATTTCGCAATGAACAATTTCCTGAACAACTTTCCTGCCGATGAAGCAGGTGTGGTTCGTGAAGTTTTGGCGAATGTTGCCGAAAGAATCTATTCTGACTTGAACGAAGGCGATTTCTATGAAGAATCAGAGTTCGCAGTCGGCAAAAAGCCAGTTGAACCAAGCGACACCAACAACGCAAGTTCGTAACGAACAAAAAGTCAATGTTGACGCATCGGTGGCTCAGAAATTTTTGTGCCACCGATGCTCAATAAAAAAATTTTTTATTCAAAACAACTAAAGGAGAATACAAAATGCGTAGAAACAGAAACAGAAATGGTGGAAACTCGTCAAAAAACATTGTTCAACCACAAAATGTTTTGTCAAGACAACATTCTTGGCGTGAAGGCGAACAAACACTAGAAAATCAAATCAAGAACCAAACAGACAAAGAAACGATTGCTCAATACCTTGAAGCATTTACCGTTTTGTTTAGCAGGGTCAACAGTATTTTGGCAGGCAGGCAAATCAAGTGCGAATTGTCAAATAATGATGCACTTGCTTTTACTGACGGAAACACTGTTTTCTTCAAATTTGACAATTTGGAAACTGCATTCAAGGCGTATGTCAATCGTCAAAAAAATTCAATGGTTGGCAACACACTTGCACAAAACAAATTAATGGACAGGCTCGGTGAACTTCGTGGATTAAATTACCATGAACTTGCCCACTGTTTGTTTACTCCAAAACGAACATCTTCTGTAGTGAAGATGATTATGGAAGAAGTGAAGACAACGACAAATCCGTTGGTTTCTGCTCACCTTCCAAAAATCTTCAATCTGCTAGAAGATGCACGAATTGAGAGTTTGTTTGTGGCAAAATATCCAGCATCGCAATACTTTTTCACTGATGCAGTAATGAAATACATTGCGAAAAATCCGACAACATTTAGTTTTGTGTTGATGGATGGCAGAAAGTATTTGCCACTTGAATTGAGAAAAGTATTTCGTGAACAGTTGATTGCAAGCCAATCTATTTCAGAAAAAGATTTGGATTTGTTGAGCAACCTAAACGATACTTTTCGCTCTTTGTCATTGACACCAAGCGCTTGCAAAAAAGGCAATGAAGACAAAACTGCCTTAGAAATATGCAAAAAGTATTTGGCTATTTTAGGGCGCAACAACATCCTTGAAGAAGTTGCCAAACACGGAGATGAAAGTGTTGGTGGTCATTCACAGCACACCAATACAAAAACTGACAGTGAAGTTGAAGAACTACACGAAATACGGCAACAGCAAGAAGAAGAGTTTGATTCCGAAGATTTAGAAGATTCAGAAGATTCAGAAGATTCCGATGATTCGGGTAATTCTGATGATTCAGATGATTCTGATGATTCAGAAGGGTCAGGCGATTCTGATGACGATTCCGAAGATTCCGAAGATTCAGATAGTTCAGGTGGCTCTGATGATGATTCTGATGAAGATTCAGATAACGATTCTGATGATGATTCTGATGATTCTTATGATTCTGATGATGATTCTGATGATTCAGGAAGTTTGTCAAAAGAAAACTCTTCTTCAAATAAATCAAAATTATCTGAAAAAGACAAAGTGTTCGCTGAAGTTTTTCAGAGCAACAAGGTCACTGTTCAACAAGAAATGGCAGATGTGCTTTCACAAATCTCATCGCTTGTTGAAACAACAAAATATGACAAGTTGTTTTCAAAATGTGAAAAACCAAGCCTTTTTGCACAAACACCAATTGCTTATCGTGCATTAGCAACAAACCTTGCCCGAACAATCGGCAAGTTGAAGGCTGATTCTGATAATCAATGGGAGACTGGCAGTTCATTTGGAAAATTCAACATTATGCGCTCAATTGAGAGTCGTGACTTACATTTTGATGTATTTGACGAATATCTTGATGAAGGCGATGAACGACCCGATGCCGAAGTTGTAATTTTGCTTGACCAATCTTCAAGCATGGCATCTAGGTCGTACACAGTTGGTTCACCAAATCTTCAATCGCCAATGATGTCAACCATGGGTGAAGCATCGGCATCAATGTGGGCAATCAAATATGCCTGCAACCAGCACGATATCCCATGTTCGGTAATTGGTTACGATGACAGTTATCAGGCTCTATATTCCACAGAAACAAAAGTTGGTTTAAGTCAAATACCAATTTTTGACTGTAGGGGTGGAACATATCCTGAACAGGTTTTGACAATTGCAAAAACTATTTTGCAGAAGTCAGAAGCCAAACACAGGTTGTTGTTTTCAATTACCGATGGCGATTGGTTTGTTGACAGGCTAGGGCTTAAGGCAATTGAAGATATGAACAAGAGTGGTGCTTTAACCTTCTTAGTTCAATTGCCTAGTTCTTATGCTTGGGGAAATGCAAGCGAATTAAATGGCGGCTTAGTCATTGAAAAGCCTAATTTCTCTCCAATATCACAAAGGGTGCTACCTGATGGCAAATTAACACCAGTAAATTACGGTCATCAGTACCTAGTCCAAAGCCACGATTGCGTCAGTTTGACAAACGCTATTGGAAAGCATATTACGGGGGCAATGATGAAACCATAATCAATGCTATTCAATGCGCTATACTGAACAAAGCGCAGGTGCGCTCAGCAATTTTTGTGCCACCTGCGCTCGCAATTCTAACCAAAAAAACCATAAGGAGAAAACACATGGTTGCAAAGAAAAAGAAGAAGCGCCCGACAAGAGCGCTTGAAGCAGAACTGGAAGATACCGACACGGTAGATTCCGAAGTAGCCGAAGAAGAAGAATCAGACGAAAAACTTGATATGCAAAATCTCAAGATTTCCGTCAAAACCGTTGAACAACTTCTTGACCTTGCCTACGAAGGGCAAGAAGTATTCACGACAATTGAATTCATTCGGCAAGACACAAGCGAAATTGTTGCCGTTGCAACATCAGACGACAAATCGGTTACTTACCGAATTGACCCGTCAGAATGGGCATACGAAATCGCCGCAGGTCTTTACGAAAACCTAGAAGGCGAAGGTCAAGACCCTGAACGGGTAAATCCAATAGAAGATGGTTACGAGTTCATCGCTTACTAACCACAAGTAATAAAAAAGTTGTTAATCGGCAGTATCACACCAGTGGTACTGCCGATTGGCATTTACGACCAAAACAACCAAAAGGAGAAATAATGTCATTACTAAAAGAAGAAATGTTAAAAAAATACGAAAGTGTTTACAGCGACACAGCGATTGTTTTTGAGTTGTTTACACCAACGACAGAAATGTTCGTAATTTCAGTTGACCCTGACTCAGACATACACAATGAATTTGTTTTGGTTTGGGGCGATTATGTTGCGAACGCATGGGAAGAAACATTCCAATTTCTTTCTCAAGCAATGGCACGAACGGCACAACTTATCCATGTGAGTGAACACGCCGAACATGATGAAACAGTCATGTTTCAAAAGCATGGCGACGAGTTCATTTCTGCTTGGAATGTGTTCCTTACAGAAACAACATCAACTATTTACGGAGACGAAAGCAATGTATAACGATTACGAATATCAATTGTTGAAGAAAGCCCAAGAACAATTGGTTTTGATGGGGAAAATTGAAAACAGAGATTGCGATGTTTTTGACCACCCACAATTCAATTCAATTGAAGAACTTGCGAAAGAACTTGATGAACTTCTTGTTTTTCTCGCAAACGAAAGAACAAAACACATCAACCAAACAAAGGAGAATAAATAATGAAGCGAAAGATATTCGGTTATTTAGAAACCAAGCCTTGCCCTTGGTGCAGTGAAATCGGTGAAGTTGGAATGACAGCAGAAGAAGTTGCAAGAATTGAACTCTACGAGAGTGGTGCTTTGATTATGCAGGCTTTTCCTACAATGCCAGCCGAAGACCGTGAGCAAATACTCACTGGTATCCATCCGTTATGTTGGAAAGCAATGTTTGAAGATGGCGACACAGAAATTTTTGTGCCACCAGCACTCGCAAATTCATTGCATACAAGATACGAACAGGCAATAAACAACCAAAGAGAAAAGGAGAATAAATAATGTCAGCAAACTTGGTTTACGATAAAGAAGAAAATGTTTGGGTTTGGACAGGCAAAGTGTTCACATTTCCCGAACAAATAATGAAGTTCAAAGAACAATACGCCGATTACAAAAACAAAGAAGAATGGCGTGAATTATTGCGAGTGTTCATGTTTTACAAACAACACGCTTGGGCAAAACTGATTTCTGAAAATCAAGAGTTTGCCGATGTCATGGATAGTTTGCACATGAACATTCTCTATGGCAAAAAATTAAGAATTAAAGATTCTTTGAACAAACTTATCGTGGTTGCAAGTTCACTAGACAAAGCAAAGGAGAAAAAATAATGAAGACATTCAGACCACAAGATTCACTCGCATTTTCATTAGTGCTTGTGATTCTTTTAATTGCAATGGCATTTGTGCCTGACCCCGAATTTAGTTCATCACCTTTAGGATGGGCTTTATACGGTGTAGTTATCGGATTGCTACTTGGCATAGCAATTCGTTCGGCAATATCGCTAAAGCAAGAAATAAATGAAGAAAAAAAATACACCGTTTATTTGGGCAAACCGAATGAACCTTACGACTGGGCAAAAGAAATTGATGACCCATGGAAGGAATGGAAAGAATGAATCACCAAACCAAAGCAATGCTGGAAAAACTAGCAGAAGAAATAAAAATTCAACAAGGAAAAATTGTTGATTTAGAACACGAAATTGCAAAAGCAAAGAAAAAAATCTTTGACGCATTGGAAAGCAATGAAGTGGACACCATCACGGTTGGCGAAAGCGAATCGGAAACAAAAATCACGATTGTCAGACCGACTTCGTTGAAATTTAACGAAGAGAAATTGAAAGAAAAACTTTCTGACAAACAGTGGCGACAAATCACGAAAACTGTGCTAGACAAGAAGGCAATAGAAGACGCAGTTGCTCGTGGAACAATAGACATATCCATTATTAGCGCAAACAGCGTAGAGGTGGCTTCAAAGCCATATTTGCGAATAACTGGGGCTAATACATAATTGTCAAACCAAAGGAGAGATAATGCAAAAAATAATTTCAACTTTGCTAAGCGTAGTTGCGACCACTGTTTTTACAGTGTTCGGATATTCAGAAGAAATAATTGTTGAAGAATCAACACCAACAGTTGTTCTTAACAATGTTCAGGTTGAAAGATTAACCAACACCACTATTGTGAAATTCAAAGTGCCAAAAAATGCGCTTTGCCCTCAATGGTGGGATTTGGCAATATCAGTTGGTTGGGATAAATCTGAACTCGCCAAGTTAGATGAAATTATGTGGCGTGAAAGTAGATGCTTGCCATCTGCTTTTAATGCTGGCGACCCTAATGGTGGAAGTCACGGACTAATGCAAATAAATCGGTTTTGGTGTAAGAAATCACGATATAGCGAATTTGGTTTTCTGCAAGATGCAAAGACACTAAATCGCTGTGAAGACTTGCACGACCCTAAAACTGCATTAGCATCTGCACTAGCAATCTTCAATTACAGCACCAAGCACAACAACAATGGTTGGAGTCCTTGGGGCAAATAAACTAAAAAGACCATCGCTTCGGGTAATTCCGTTGCGATGGTCTTTTTTTTTGTGTCAAAGTGGCTTCAATTTTTTAGGGTTTACAAACAATCGCTGTGGTGTAGAGTAGGCGTATGGGTATTGACTATACGACATCTCCAAAAACATTTGCAGAACTATGCAATTCGGTTCGTGGGCAAGTTGAACGCTCTAGAGAGTTGGCGATGATGGGTCAGCGAATTCCTGCATCTGAGTCGGTAGAACTAACTTCAGAATCGTTTTTGGATACCCTAGACAGAATTGAGCATTTGTCAGAAATGGCTATGGAAAATGCCCAACTCTTTATGCAGATAAACGACATTTTTCAATGGATTTTTAAGTTCATCGGTCTTGACCTTGAAGAGTTGTATGATATGCAGGATGAGAGCGAAGAAGACGGAGATTGACCGTTTCAAAAAACACATAAGGGTTGAAGAAGAGTGTTGGGTTTGGACTGGTAGCCAAGACCAAGCAGGTTATGGTCAATTCAAATTTAGAGGGCAAAAGCGTAGGGCGCATCGCTGGATATATGAAGCCTTAAACGGAGAAATGCCCGAAGATGTCGTAATTGACCATCTTTGCCGAAATAGAGCCTGTGTAAGACCAGCCCATTTGGAAAGAGTGACCGTTTCGGAAAACAATCGGCGTGGAACTATGTATCGGGGAAGAAAAAGAAAATAAATAGTTGCAAATTAATCAATGACGCTATATGATTATCAATGCCAACAAAAGGAGGATAAATGGCAGAAGAAAATGAAATAGCAGTCAGGTTGATACTTCCAAGTGGAGTAAAAGAAATTCAAGGCAACCGTGAATATGTAATTGAAGAGATGCAACGATTGATGGATTTAGAATCCGATATCGGAAAATCTTTTGCAGAAGCAATTCCAGTAAGACACCACCAAGAACAACTTAACTTTGAAGGAGAATAAAAATGGATGAAGCGGGCTGTGCAGACCGACCAATACAAAAAGACTGGAAAGATGTTGCCTATGAACTCAGGCAAGCATTAGTTCTTGTAATGAAAGGTCACGCACCAATCGGCGGCGAAACAGTTCGTGAAGCACTTTACTCGTTCAATGAACTTGAAAGTTATGACGAATGGCTTGCCATGGTTATCCAACACGATATTCAATCGGCAAGCCAAGAAAACAGTTGGGGTGAAAAAAATGAAAACAAATAACGATGGCGCACAAATTCTTTTAGAAGCCCACTCGCTTGTTACTGGCGATAGGCAAAAAGTTTATGGTCATCCATCAGATGATTATTTGCGAGTTGTCACAATTTTTGAATCTTTGACTGGAATCAAATTGTCGGTTCGTGAAGCGCTCTTGTTTATGGTTTCAGTAAAGTTGTCAAGATTGCGAAACAATTTTGAAAAAGATATTTTGCACCATGACACACTCGTAGATGTAATGGGCTACATGGCTTGCATAAATATGGTTCAACAAAAAACAACACAAGAAAGAGAAAACATCAATGTTATTTAGTGACAGAGAAACATGGTTCAGGCAGGCGGCGTGTACTGGATACACCTCGGTATTTTTTCCCGAAGTAAGTCGTGGTCAAGCCGCTCGCAAGTTTTACCGAAAAGCAATCGCAATTTGCGAACAATGTCCAGTTGTTCAAGAATGTTTGGAATACTCGTTGCGAGAAAACTTGACTGAGTTTGGAGTGTTTGGTGGGAAAATGCCAAGCGCTCGCAGAGTCTTGTTGCGACAACGCAATAAGCAAAGGTCGTAACGGCAACATGGTGGGATGCCATTTTTCTGTTCTAGATGTTTCATATTCGTCTAGAACTCCTTCCAATGGCGTTGCTGTCTTGCCTGTAGGTTTACTTTCATTGCCCTACAGTAAACAAGCGAAATCCCACCTCTTAATCAAATACTTGACAAATGCGTTAATGAAAAGTAATGTCAGTCAATACAAACAAAGACCATAGGAGGTCAAAACATGAATATAAGTGGAAAGAAGATGGGGAATATCAAAGCCCTAAAAGAATCACTGAAAAAAGGTGGTTCTTCTCTAAACACATTCATCAAGAATGTTCCAGCAGAAGGAATCACAGTCCGTTTCATCACTGAACCCGAAGAATGGTTCGGCTTCTATGAATACTGGAATGATGAGAGTCGCAATTTCGTGCCAATGGCAATCGGTGAAATACTCCCTGACGGTGCTAGGGCATCGTTCCGATATCTTGCATCGGCAATTGACATTGAGACTGACCGTGTAATTCCGATTAAACTTGCGAAGACAACTGCAAACAGTTTGATTCTCAAATACGACAAGTATGGCACGATGATTGACCGAAACTATGAATTGCAAAAGCATGGTGAAGGTTTGGACACGACTTACGATGTAACGCCAGATGCACCATCAAAGTTGAATCTCGCAAAGTACGAAGCACTTAATCTTGAAGATATTTTGATTAAGGCAAGAGAATCGGCACTTGGCGAAAAAGACACTTCACAGTCAGTTTCATCTCTTGATGATGATGACATTGATGAAGATGAAAAAACATTGGTTGCAGTAGGCAAGTCAAACAATGCAACACTGGTAATGGTTGCAGATAAACCGAAAAAGAAAGTTATTAGTTCGGCTGGATACTCTTACGAAACCATCTTCCCTACAGACGATGCAGGTGATGAGACAGTTCGTGAAGATTATACGCTTGAAGAACTGAACTGGGTCAAAGCCAACAAGCCACAATGGTTGCAAGAAATTATTGAAACACTAGACATTCTTGTTGACGATGACAGCATGACTGAAGTGGAATCAATTCTTGCCAATCAATCTCCACAAACAAAAGTCAAAGGTGCTACACCAAAAGACGATGAGAGTGATGAAGAAGAAGTGCTTGATGAAGAAACTCTCAATGCCATGAAGTTGCGTGATTTGCGAATCATCTGCGATGACATGGGAATTGAAAGCGATGAAATGTCAAAATCGGATATGGTCAAAGCAATTATAGAGGCTTCGGAACAATAACCGATACAAGTCGTGGTATGGGAATCGCTTCCCCCTTCCGCTTTTCCCATACCACACCCCAACAAAAGAAAGGAATACAACTTGGCAACAAAACCAAAAAATCCGTTTAACAAAGCAAGAGAAGCAAAGCGTTATGATGTTGCAGAACTTTTGTTATCGGGTGAAACAGTCTCTTGGGCAGACATTTGCGATGCCGTAGGGCATTTCTCACCACGCTCTATGGGATATGTTCTACGGGCAATAGAAGACTTGGGTGTAACAATTCTTCGTTTGCGTGATACGGAAAGTGGCACTCTGTATCGCTATGACCCTGCTACCGAATATGAAGAGAGATATCGTTTGAGTAAATCAAACGGGCCTGATGCAATCAGACAGAGAAAGTTCAACAAGCAAAATCAAACTAAGTAATGCAAGATAAACCCGACACATTTTTTTGCACAAAATGTTGTCGGGTTATTTTGTCTTCATCGCCCCAATTCAAAAACTGGATTGTTTCTAGCGATGGAAGAGTTGTTCGTTGCCCACAACATATAACCGATTGGGCAATGAGATGCGCTAAGATACGCCGAACAAAAGAAAATTACCAATGGCGTAAGTTAGCCAAAGAAAGCGATACACCACCAATAAACATTATTTACGAACCGTTTTATGATTTTTAGTCCTAAGGAGACAAAATGCAAACTTTCGTACCATGCGAAACTTATACCGAGTGCGCTCGTGTTCTTGACCGTCAAAGGTTAGGAAAGCAACGAGTTGAATCGTTACAAATACTGACTTCCCTTCACGCTACTCGTGTCGGATACAAGTATGGATGGGCTAATCATCCTGCCGTAAAAATGTGGGCAGGTCACGAAATTGCCCTAGCAGTTTATTCCATTGCAATTTGCGAAGAGTGGATTAGTCGTGGATATGACGATAGTTGCAAATATAAAATAAAAAAGTTGTTGGGTGAGTTTGAAAATTTAGATAATTCAAGCGATATCAGACCGTCATGGTGGGGCGATTCAAGAGTGCATGATTCGCACAAGTCAAAACTATTGATGAAGTTTCCACAACACTATTCGCAGTTTAATTGGTCGGTAGAAAAAGATTTGCCGTATTATTGGCCTGTATGACATATTTTTTTCACACTCATGTTCACTCTGAATTTTCATGTCTTGATGGCATGGCAGATATTTCAAGAATGGCTGAAAAAGTTGCGTCACTCAAACAACCAGCGTTAGCGCTTACTGACCATGGCAATATGAGTGGTGCGTTTCAACTTTACAAAGCCTGCAAAGAAAACGACATCTTGCCATTTATCGGGTTAGAAGCGTATGTAGTTTTAGACCGTAGCGACAAAAAAGCAAAACGGAATCATTTATCTCTAATTTCGTTTACAACCGAAGGATATAAAAATTTAACGAAGTTATCTACATTGTCGCACGAGCGTGACCATTACCATTACAAACCACTCTTAGATATCAATGATTTGGTGGAAGCATCTGCACAGGGCAACCTTAAAGGAATCGCTTGCCTTACTGGATGCTATTTCGGCTTGGTATCTCAAGCAGTTGTTCATGGCGATACTAAAAAGGCAGAGCGAATTATCAAGATATTGCAAGAAGCATTTGAAAAAGTTTTTGTTGAAGTTCAAAACCACAAAGCCGACCATGGTGACGGGTGGAATGACGACAAACTTGTACATGAACTATTTACCATGGCTAACTGGCTCGGATTACCAACAATTGCTTCGCAAGATTCTCATTACTGCGATAAAGAAGAAAAAGACCTGCACAATATGATGAGAATGATTGCCTATTCTGCCGATGAAAAAGATTTGGCATACCCTGGAAATAGTTATCACTTGTCAAGTTCATCGTGGTTAAAACAGCAATTTAATCCCGAAGTTTGGCAAGCATCTGAAGAATCATGCAAATGGTTGTTGGATAATCACTCGCTAGAACTAGAACCATTGAATAAATACAAGTATTTTATCCCAGCGATTACCAAGAATCCGATGAAGCAATTAACTGCTCTTTGCAATGCCAAATTAAACAGCAATTACAGAATTGGCAAAGATGGCGAAAAAATTGTTTATCAAGAAAGATTGGCAGATGAGTTGTCGGTCATTGAACAAACTGGCATGGCGAACTATTTCATGTTGGTCAATGATTATGTCGGATGGTGTCAAGAACAAAACATTTTGGTTATGGCAAGAGGTTCTGCGGCAGGTTCGCTTGTTTGTTATTTACTTGGTATTACTCAGGTTGACCCTTTGGAATGGAATTTGATGTTTGAAAGATTTTTGACGATTGACAGAACAAGACCACCCGATATTGACTTGGACATTGAAGATGTTCGCAGAGATGATGTAGTCAACTACCTAAAAGGCAGATACGAAATTACACAAATTGGCACATACAACCGACTCTCTTTTGATGAAGAAACAGGTCGTGGTGGGTTGTTCGTGCAGTACATGAGCGCAAAGCGCAAGATACTTGGCGACAAATTTGCTAGAACACTTGGAAGAGTTCAGAATTTGCATGATTTGGATGTTGTTAATCCAAACGATGCAAGACGGTTGAGACTATTAGGAGATATGCCATTGCGCCGAAGTGCTGGCGCTCATGCGGCTGGATTCGTTATATCTGCACCACCATTGCACAATCTCAAAGACTGGATTCCGA
>Ga0214917_10004006_pt1 | contig 16690 bp, 50 predicted proteins | sample LL_1208_BB_MetaG_FD_177983 | JGI IMG/M metagenome (GOLD analysis project Ga0214917, IMG submission 177983) | Freshwater microbial communities from Lake Lanier, Atlanta, Georgia, United States - LL_1208_BB | ecosystem: Environmental > Aquatic > Freshwater > Lake | place: USA: Georgia | collected... | reverse complement strand
TTTATTGACTAATAAAGAATTTCTAGATGAGGTTTCAATAGCTCACGATGCTACTGATAAATATTATAAATTAGTAGAAAAAATAGATATTTATTTTAATGATCTAAATTAATGGTATAATAAAAAGATGAAACTAGAAGATTTAATTGACCGCAAAATCCTTTATTTAAATTATCCTATCAATAAATATGCAATTCAAGAAGGAAAAGTAACAGAAATTTCCCCTGCAAAGAAATGTATTAAAATAAATGCTGATTGGCATTTAAAAGACAATATTCGTATCATAGAATTATTTAGCGAAGATGAAAGGCCAAAGTTGGGATTTGGTTTGACAAAAAATGAAAAAGAAGCAAAATAAAGAAATGGAAAAAGCAATTAAGTTACTTGCAGAACTTGTAGATCAAGCTGACGAGGATTGTCCTCACGATTATAGGACAATTCACTTCACTAATATTCTTGAAGAAGCAAGTGAATTTGTAAAGGAGTATAAAAACCAAAAATGAAAATGGGACGAGTTTGTTTGGATTTAAATTATATTGTAGATATGGACAATCAAGAAATGGTTGAACGAGCTTACGAATGTTTATATGAAGATTTAATGCAAGGTGTTAAGTATGGTAACATTGGTAACTGGATTGATGTTATCGAAGATAAGAACGCAAAAGAAGATATGATTCCAGAATTTTTATTGGAGAAAGAAAATGAATAATCCAAGATCAAAAATCCTATCAGACCTTAAAAAAGCCTATTTAAAAGAACATCCAGTAACTCTTGTAGATCGGATTCTTGTGCATTTAAATGATTTATCAGATTTTCAGCTTTGTCAATTATATGCTGAAAAGTATGAAACCAATCCAAAATACATGGCAGAGCAGTTTGAATTTAAATTCTAATGTGTAATTAGAATTATGGGCAGAAAAAAGATAGAAAAATCACGAATAGAAAAAGGTTTAGAAAAAGAAGAAAAGACCTTCTCTTTGATGGCTAAAAAAATTGTTGATGCTATTAAAGATGAAAAATTTTTAAGAGAATTTACAAAACAATGCCTTGAAGAACTTTATAAAGATAATCCAAAATTATTTGCAGATCATTCAAAAATAAAATTAAATAAAAAATGATAAGAATAAATTACGAAGGAAGATTAGGAAATAATCTATTCCAATATTCAGTCGCAAGAATACTTTCGGAAAATTTAAATCAAAAAATTATAACAGAAAAACCAGATTTTCCATTCGATAATTTCAATGGATTAGATGAAAATGATTATAAAGAAAATATTATTGTAAATGATAATAATTTTTTAGAAATTTTAAAAATTAAAAATATAGAAGCTAATCTAATTTTGAATGGGTATTTTCAAAATAAATTTTTTGTTTTAGAATACAAGAAAAAAATTAAAGACATTATCGAACAGAATTTAAATTCTATTGATGGCGTATATTTGCATTACAGATTAGGAGATACAATTAATTTAGAAAATTGGAATCCAAAATACGAATACTATACATATTGCTTAGATAAAATCTTAAATAAATCAAATAAAGAGGTTTTTATAACAACTGATTCTCCTCATCATTATTCAATACAAAAATTAGCTCAAGATTATAAAGCAAAAATTATAAACAATAATGCGAAAGATTCAATTTTACTCTGTTCAAGATTTACAAATAAAATTTTAAGTCTTGGCACATTTAGTTGGTGGATAGGGTTTCTCAACAATCAACACAATATATATTGTCCAAATTTAAATGATTACAAGATATGGCATGGAGATATATTTGTATTTGATGATTGGAATATTATAAATAAAAAAGATTTTAGTTGAAAAAAAGATAAATCAAAGGTAGTATATAAAACATGGAAGAAGAAGTTAAAGCACTTCGGACAATGAAAGAGTTTGTAGATTGGTACGAACAAAATAACAACAATACCATTCCAGCGAGTGTTGCTCTGGCATTAAATACATTTTATATTAAATTTAAATACATTCTAGAACAAGAACCAAAATAATATGGAAAATCAAAAAACAATAGTAAGCAGAGTTAATAAGGAGCTTGAAGAATTAGAAAATGATATTACAGCTTTAGTTGAGTGGCACGATCAACATAATAAAGATATATCTGGAATTAAAAGGCAAGAGTTAGATAAAGTAGAAGCACTTGTAAAGAAAATCAAGAAGTATATTAAGAAATGAAAGTTTTAAATTTCTTTGCTACATTTGTTTTTAATATTTTATACTACGCACTTTACCCTTTTTATTTTATACTTTTAAGTTTTAATAACAGATTTAAAAAATAATGCTTGCGTGTAATTTAAATTGTGGGTATAAGTTTATTTAAGAGGACACCTTATACAATGGCAATCGCAAAAATGAGCAAAGCGAGAAAAGAAATCTCGCAATTTATTGAAATGAATTATCCAGATTTCAAAGACAAGATTCTTCTTGCAGATGGATTTGATAATTGTCTAATAGGTTTCACTTCTAATCAAGGTGGAAATCCAGTTGCAGTTTATGATAAATGGAAAATGATTAAACAACTCGCTAAAGATTTAAAAAGTGATGATGGAGAGGCTTTAGAATACTTTGATTATAATATTGAAGGTGCTTATGTAGGGGAATTTACTCCTATATATGTGGATAGATATAATGAATAAAAAAATTGATTGGCTTAATTTAGCTACTTCTTATTTATTGTTTTGTTTTGTTTATAGCTCATTTATTTATGTAATGTGGAATTATCTTTTCGCACCAGTTTTTGATTTAAATTTTTCTTTTTTGCAAATACTTGGTGGTTATAGTATTGCTAGGATTCTTTTTGGTAATACTAATACAAATTATATAAGTAATTTTTATAGTCAAAAAACTCCAGATTTAGATAAGATTGATGACTATTTAAAACAAATGCAAGCGGATTTAGACAAAGAAGCAGAAGAAGTAGAAAAACAATATCAAGATTTAGATAAAAAAGATTAATAATATGAACTTCAATAAAATTGTTGAGGTTACTTATGCCTTGATTAATAAACATAATGCAGATTTAAGATGCCGTCATTTTAGTTTTATTCTTGACCGCAATCGTATTATTAGTATTGGTATGAACTCTCTCAAGACTCATCCGATGAATTTAAAATATAATTATGTAAATAAAAATAAAGAAAGTATTAGTAATATTGTTGGAACTCACGCTGAATTAAATGCTGTTATTAAACTTGGCGAAGAAGATTGCTCTAAATTAACTCTTGTTAATACTAGAATTAATCGAAATAACCTATTAGATCATTCTGCCCCCTGCTCTGGATGCTCTGATATGATTTACCAATTAAACTTTAAGAATGTTTATTTTAGTAATATTAAAGGTGGATTTGATAAATTTAATTTGACAAATAGTTAAAATATATATATTATTAATCATTATGGCAAACAGACCTAAAACATACTTCGTTAAGATGACAGATAATATTAATGGAACATTTACCATTAGTGAAGCAAAGGTTCTTGATAAAGTTAATCAACATACTCGTCATTGGCGTTCCTTTGACAAGCGTAAATTGACTAGCAAGCTCCGAGCATCTGATCTCCTTACAAAGTAATACTATTATAGGATACATTCATAGGGCTTAAAACACCCTATGAGTGTAACTATATTTGTTATGAAGTCTATTAATCATAAGGAATATTCAGTCGCTAGAAGAAGTTAATCTAGCTTGACATTTTAATCAATTTAAATTAATCTCAGTTTAAGGAGGACAAGTTATGAAAATACTATGTAGAATAGCCGTGTTGTCATGCGTTTCTTGGATTTTATTCAAGAATGAAATAACATCATCATATCATAAACCTACTATACCTAATAATGTTAAAAATCAAATGATTGAATCTTTTGTTAAAGATATTACGCCTAAAAAAGAAATCAAAGTTCGTTTAACTGCTTATTGGGCAAAAGGTAGCGATACAGATAGTTGGAGCAAAAAGCGTCAAAGCTCTACTGGTGCTACTCTTAAACCTAATAGGAGTGTTGCCGTAGACCCTAGAATTATTCCTTACTTCTCAAAACTTTATATTCCTAATCTTGGATTTAGAGTAGCTCACGATACTGGCACAGATGTTATTCGTAAAAAAGCTAGTGGCGGGAAATATCCAGTAGTTGATATTTTCTTTATGACAGAAAAAGAGGCCATGAGATTCGTTAATAATAATCCAAAAATAGTTAAAGTAGCCATTTATTAAAATGATTATTGATGATACCATTAGTTTTTTTGGTGTCTACCATCATAATTGTATTATTAATTTAGGATTGCCAAAACAATTTTCTGATCTTTATTCGTCTGATAAATATAAAAGCGTTATTCTTTGTCAAAAAGATGAAAAAAACGGCTACCTATTGACTCAAAGTATTTTAAGTAAAGAAAATATGGTAAAGCCGTATATGAGAAGTCATTATTTTGTTGATAAACAACATCTTATACAGGGATATAAAGATATTGTAGATAAAATTGATTCTAGCGATAAAATATTCTATCTATTAAGAAGCAATAATAATTATGATTATACTGATTCAGAAAAACTTGTTGAAGAATGGAAAAAAGAGGTAAAAAATGCCACCAAAGAAACCTAAAATTCAATTTTTAACAGAACATCTTGCAAGTTTAAATCATTGGCGAGATCAGTTATTAGCTTTAGAAAAATCTTATTATAGCAAAGACCCCGAAAAAGAAAGGACTTGCCGTAATATGCTTAATAAATACCTAGATGATGTTTTAGCATACAATAAAAATATTAAGGAAAAGGCTAAAAACAAGGTGTAATACCAAATAGAACAATATTATGGAAATTTTAATCCTTTCAGCTTGTTTTATTTTAGGTGGAGTTTTTGGAGTTCGTATATGAATTTTCTATCCGAAATTTATTGGAATATTAAATGGAAAATTGAAGATGCTTTTTATGCTATCAAAGATAAGTTAAATAATAATTCTTATGAAGTAGATCCTTTTATCGGTGAAGAATATATAGAAGAAATTGAAGAAAAACCAAAGAAAAAGAAAGCAAAAAAGAAAAGTGTTAAAAAAGGTAAAAAAAGCGTTTAAGTGGTTGTTCAACCTAAAGTTAGGTTGTGGTTGTTCTGGTTGTCGTTGTAAAAAATAATTCTTGATATAAATTTAAATATGCCATATATTCAAAATATGTGGACACCATTAGATATTTTTTTCATAATGTGGCATCTTAACTTTACTCCTTGCGATAATGCAAGATTAAATGTTAAAGATGTTATTGAAGCTCAAGAAAATAAAATAATTACGGAAAGCGTCACACTTAGAAATGATATTTAATCCAATTAAATTTATAGCTTTTATATTTATTGTATTAGCTTGGATTCTTATGACATTTTTCTTTGTAGGTTGTGCAAATACTTCCTATCAAACGATTCCTAATGCTATGTGTGAAGATAGCCAAAACTATTCTACAAAATATAATATGATGGATAGTCCAGATGGCAGTAAAAATCCTAATGCCCAAGCTGATATTTTAAATATTAAATATTGACTTGACCATATTTTAAATTTAAATTATTTTAAGAGTATGCAAATTTATACAAGAAAAGAACTAGAAAAGTGGTTGAAAACTTATCTAAAACCTAATGACCCTTTGTTTGCTTTGATTATTCTTAAAGATGAAGTTGAAGCAAAATATGAAGATGTTGAATTTACTAATAAACAATTTATTGAGGCTTGTGAGATGGTAGATACAGAAAGCGAAGAACAAAGCATTTCGGAGCAGATTGATAGTAATTTGGCTGAATATATTGAAGAAAAGGAAGAAGTTTATGAGTAAAAAGAACTTTAAAACTATTAAAGATTTTCTTGAGACTTGTTCAGAAGATGAGCAAAACTATATCTATGATATTTATTTTGATATGTCATTGGATGAGCTTGTTGATATTATTTTTAATAATTTGCCACCAGATGATGTAATTGCCGAAATTAAAGAATATAGGGAAGAAGTGGCAGAGGAATAAAAGGCTTGGGCGAGGGTAAAATGGCTAAATTTAAAAAGAAAGCCAAAAAATTAAAGAAAACAGAAAAACATTACCTTGTAGCAGTATTAAGTAAAATCTTAAAATTTGGCTTTACAAAAAAAGATATAAAGGATATATTAAAGAAAATATAAAATGACTTTTAATAATTACCAGACTAATGCCAGTAGAACAGCTTTCTATCCAAGAAAGTTTAAGAATCAAGGCTTATACTATACTACTTTAGGTCTTGTTGGCGAAGCTGGCGAGATCGCTAATAAGGTTAAGAAAATAATGCGAGATAATGATGGAAAACTCACCAAAGAAGCTAAAGCAGACATTTATGCTGAACTTGGCGATGTTCTTTGGTATTGTGCTAATATAGCTGATGAACTTGGCGTAGGTCTTGAAGATGTTGCAAAATCTAATTTAAATAAACTTGCAGATAGGTTAAAAAGAGGTAAAATAAAAGGAAGTGGAGATAATAGATGAGCCATTTTGTTAATGCAAACCCTTTAGATTATGATGCTAAATATCCTAAAAGCGTTGATACTAGCGTAAATGAAGATGCTAAAATGTTTGTTATGGAACGAAATGAAGGTAAAGAAGTTATGTTCCAGATTGAAGATGGAACTCAATTCTATGGTAAGATTAGTAGTGTTCCAAACTCTGAACATTATTGCGTTATCGTTGATAGGAATGGAACTCCTTGGGAATGGTATGTTAGAGAAGAAGCGATTCGTTTTGTAAAAGATATTGGCGTTAAAATAGGATGAATTGGAGCTTTATGAGCTTGATTGTGCCATTATTAGCTGTATCCCTTGTGGGATGGTTTGTTTATCTATTGGGTAAAGAATAATATGTTTCTTATAGTTAATGATGATATGGTCTATTCGGGGCTAAACCTAGATATTAGCCTTGATCTTAAATTATTTTTATATGGTTTCTTAGCACTATTCTTACTTAACAGCTATATTCTTCTTGAAGTGTATAAAATAAAGAGGTATATTAAAAAGAGGGGTGAAAAGTAAGATTATGTCTTTATTAGGTAGTGAATTTGATATAAAAGGGTTTTCAATTAGACCTTTTTACTTAATATTAGGGTTGTTGTCTTTATCTACTTTACTTATATGTTTAGGGTTAGTATATGTTTTCTTAGTATTTAAAAATACTCTAGGAAATGTAATAAATGAACTAAGAGCAGATAGAGATAAATGGTTAAATAAGAAATAGTATTGGTTATCCATAATATATTTATTTCCAAATAAGTCAAGTATAATATTTAAAAAATATATCTTTATTTTATCTGTATTCTAATGTAATCTATGTATAAGGATGAAAAAATCAAATAATCTAGATAGTAGATTAGAGCATTATTATGATACAATAAAAAATCCAAAGTATAGATTAGGAGATTGGATAATAGCAGACAACGATCTTTATATTAAATTAAAAAACAAATTAACCATATCATATATATCTAATATTGATGTTTATTTAAATGAGTATATAGCTTTAATAGAAACCAAAAATAAATACATAGCAATTAAATATAGCCCCAAATATATATGTTATAGAGAGAGTGATACTGAATATGGGTTGTTCTATGATACCTATGATATGTTAGCAGTTAATCAGTATGTATTGTATCCAGATATAGATAAGTTTCCAGAAACTCCTTCGCTTCAAGAAATAAGCAAATTATTTAACTGGAAACTAGGCAAAGGGGCAAAGGCTTTTTTAGATTATTTTGTTTAATTTTAGATTACTTTAAAGTATTTAGAAATAACTTGACCAAATAATAGATTCTTTGTATTATTCTAAATATGGCACTTACAAAACAAGAAATAAAAGAGATCAAATACATTGTAAATAATATCAAAAATAGTGGAATGAATCCTTGGGGCAATACCAAGAGAAGCAAAGAGATGAAAAAGGTTCGCCCAAAGAGAACTATCTACAATAAAGAAGATGCTACTGAAACCCCAAGCGAAGAAAAATTTAAAAATAACAAATAATATATTGACATTATCTAAAATATATACTAATATTAACTTATGAATACAACTCAAACGCAATACACTTGGCAAGTCAAAGCTACGACTGGTCAGCTTGTTGTTGCTCCTAAGAGCTATCCAACGCTCCGTGGTGCAAAGATCGCTAGTAAGCGATTTGCCAACAAGACTGGTGGTTCAGTAGTTTCTGTCTCGGCTAAGTAATTATATGGTAGGATATTGGTTCAAATCCAGTATCCTATCATTTATTTTATTTCTTATTCCTGTTATATCTTTTAGCCAACCAAATAAAGATAAATATACTTTAAATATAACTTGCTCAAATGCTGTAATAAGATCAATCGTTGTAGAGCAAGAGCCAATAAAAAAAGAATTTCCATCTGATATCTCATATCTTGTAAATAATAAAAATCCAGATAGACCATATTTTTCTATTCAATTTGGTATTGATAAAATGAATTTAGGAGCTTATATTGTAATTTTAGAAATATATAAGAATAATGTTTTAATAAATAGTCTTATTCATGAATCTCAAGCATTTGATAGCACAGACAAGACAAATAGATTAAGAGCTGCTAGTTTATTTTTAGTAGACAAATAATCAAATAAATTATATAATAAATAAACCGTGAATCCCAAGGTTAGTGGTGCTCCTAATAGAAATGTTAGACCCCTTCCATTTCTGTTAAAAACCACAGATTAACAAATATGCCCGAAATAATAACAACAACAATATATTTATTAAGTGGATTGGCCTTATTACATTGGGCTCAATTTACCAAATAAATGATCTCAAATAACCAAATAAAAGCTCTCTCTGAGGACGAGTTAGCTTATCTTTATTATTGTTGTAAAAGTGAATGGGATAGTAAAAATATGAGTTATCCTTTTGATTGGTATATACTTAAAGCATTTAGAAATAATAGTATTCAACCAATTTTAAATAAATATAGTGGCAACTTGACAGACGAAAATAAAGGTCTTATAATGCAAATATTAAATAAATTGGAGGAAAATAAATGAATCATCTTACAGCTTTAGCATTAGTATTCTCAGCATTTGGTTCGGGGCTATTTGGTATTTATAAATTTGTAAGAGCTAAATATGTATCTTATGATATAAATCCTATTCAATATAGGCTAAATAAGAAAGTCAAAATAAAGAAAAGATATAAGAGTTATAGAAAGCATAAACTTAAAAAACGAAATAGCTATCTTGCAGTTATAAATAAATATAAATTGACATCAGCTAAATAAAGGTTATATTAGACCTATGAGCGAATATACTGATAAACATTTTACTAGAGATGATTGGTCATTAATTCAAGATGCTATTGTTGATCAAATTTCACATCTTAAACAATGGCAGAAGTACGGGTACGAGGAAGAAGTTGAGCGTCTAGAAGTTATGCTCAAAAGAGTAGGTGCAAAAAGAGCAATTGCAAATAAGGAGTAATTAAATAATGAATTATTATTATATCTTAGGAGTTATTCTAGTAGTATATATCTTAAATATTTTTCTGAACAGGGATTGACAAAGTTTAAGTTTAGATTATATTAGATGTATGAGCAAAACATCTAAATCCAATAAAGTTAAACTGCCCAAGATGGATGACATTTGGGAGAAAATCAAAGCAGACCAAATCAAAAAGACAGAGAAATCTAAAATCAATGCGAAAGCATTATTTGATACTCTTGCTGATACCAGAGTAGTTTCTATTGAAGTGACCTTTGATGGTTGCGGTGATAGTGGTCAAATCAATGATATTATATATAAAGACCACAGGGATAAGGAACTATCTTGTCCAGACCTTATTGTTAAAGGTTCTCATCTTGGCAAACAGCATGATTGGGATGACAAGCAGAAAAAGTTTGTTGAGGTTGGTGGTGGCGAAGGTAAGGTTAGTTCGATTGTTGAAGAGATATGCTATGATAAGTTAGGAGCCAGTCACGCAGGTTGGGAGATCAACGAAGGTAGCTATGGAGTATTTAACTTTGATGTTCTTAATCGCAAGGTTAATCTTGAGTTTAATGAGAGGATCGAGGAGGTGCGGTCTAGCGAGGAGAGTTTCTAATGGCTAATCCATACCATCATTCCTTGTCCTCGTCAAAGAAGTGGGGTGGAACGCCCGAAGATTATCAGAAGATTCACGATTGGTTTGATGAGAGCAAAATGATGATGGCAGACTTTCGCCATCGTGCTTTGCGACATCACGCCGAGGGCATCTTTATGTGTGAGAGGATATTTGGTCATACGATCACATTATCCAACGGCAAAAAGATTCCTACTCGTTGGATTGGCGAACAGCATGTAGCAGAGGACTTGGGATTTATTCCGTCTATGCAAGATTGGCTTAAACATATTATGCCAGAACCTTGGATGGGCAAAACAAAAAAACTTGATGTGGAGTTAAATCCAGCGTAGAGTTTGGTGAGGTGATGGTGGTCATCGGTAGTTGCTTCCGTTAAAGCAAATCGTTTTGTGGTATCGAATAACCGCAACTTATATGAACAAAGAAATTTTAAAGTCATTAATTAATTTGGTAAGGTATTCTAATGATATACCAGACGATCAAAGATCCGAAGAGTTTAATAAAGCTCTTGGAACAGCAATCTTTGTTATTCAAGAAGCGTTGCCAAATAAAAAATGGTCAGAAATTTTTTTAGATAATTAACTTTTTTGTTCTACAAAATATTGTATTTGATGTATAATAGGTTGTATGAGCAAAAAACAATTTGAGGAGAATCTAAATTATGGTGATTGTAATAATGTTTTCAATTTTCTTGGGGATCTTCTTGAAGGGATTACTAACGCAGTAGAAAAAACAATTGACAAAGCTATAAAAAAAGATTAATATAAGAATAGTAGAAGGCAAACTCTCGGTTGCGAGAGGATGTAATGGAAGAGAGCGAGGCGCCGTATATCTCTCCCGTTCCTTCTACGTTGATTTCCGCACGAAATCAAGCATTGGTTGTTGAGGGGATTGCGGGATTAACCTCAACCATATATGTCTTGAGCGTTTTTTGGTGTCGCTGAAACCATAATTTTTTATGACTTGCAGAATATATAATATAGTTTATAAGCCCAATGGAATTATAGACGGGATTCTTCCAAAAGAAATAATAGTAGATCTAAATAAATATAGTGCAGATGTTGGTTTTGGCAATATGAATCATAAGGCTTATAAAGCAATAAAAGATGTGATAGGATTTGAAGCAGAGAGTTGCAGAGTGGAAATGATAAGTAGATTTCCAGGATCTCCTTGACTTAAATAATAAATAACTTAATATAAATACATGACTGATATTCCTATTGTTACCAGCAAAAGCAAATTAAGATGTTTTATAGAAGCTGTGGTTATTACTATTATAGCTTTGAGTGGATGGGTTGCTTTTCTTTATTATATTTACTTGACATAATAATAATTTAGGTTATATTAATTTTATGACCAAAACATTCAAAATAGGCGAGTATGCAGTAGGTGGAAAGATTAGAGTATCTATTCCTAAAACCTTAACCAACATAAAGATAGATGTGCTTGATTCTAATTACGGCACAAACAAATTAGTTAATCAATATATTTATTATAGCTTTGATAGGATTAGGATAGAGCGTGATCTTTGGCAGATTACTACTGGTTACTGGACAGATCAAATCACTAAATGGATTACTAATAATTGGCAAGTAGAAGTAGCTGAAAATTTAATTTGACAATAAATATAAAAGGAGTATATTAAAACTATGAACAACACCGAAAAACCCCTAAAGAAATTCACGATTCGTATGCAACGCAACCAGATCGCAGAAGTTGACATCGAGGTGGAAGCCACAAATGACATGGAAGCGATTGACAAGGCGATGGAACTCGCAGAAGATTGCGTGGATGCAAATGGCTTCTCCCTTGACTGGGATGAGGTTGATTACAACTTCGAAGCTATTGATGTTGAGACCGATGAGGATGATGAAGATGAAGTCGAGTGAGCAAATTGCCAAAGAAATCAGCGATAGGATTTCAGAATATAAAGCACTCATGGTTGAGCATGATAATAATCCAAGTGCGGTTGATGAATTAGAAAGTGCAATTCATGAACTAGATCATCTATTAAGGTGGATTAATGAATAAAACAAAATATGGTTATGCATTGTTCGATAAGAATAATGTGTTATCTTGTGATAGAATATATTCTAGCATAAGTGAAGCTGAACCCATGAAGAAACAATTATCTCCTTTTGGTAATGATGATATATCTATATGGAAAGTAAGTTTAACTATGGAAGAAAAGGTATGATAACAGGCGACACAATAGTTGCCTTTCTTATCATAATTTTCACTGCTGTTTATATTTATCTTAATCATTATTAATTGAAAATCCTTAATCAACAAGATAATACAGATTATTCTTCTTATACAATAGAAGATAATAATAACATATATAGCGTTATTAAACCATGTGCAGGAACTTGGGTAGCTTTCGCAGGAGTAAAATTATCTGTAAGAGATTCGGAAGGAAATATTGTTCGAGATAAGAATATCATTGAAAATATTAACAATTTAATATATTCTAAATAGATGCACTACACTATTCAAAAAGTCATAAACTATAATGAGTATACATTTCATGGTGCTTACCCTGAACACAATCAATATGTTGGCAAGCCAATATACATGGCTAAATATGATGGATGTCACCCCGCAGAAACATTATATTTCCCTAAATTAAAAGAGTGCAAAGCGTGGCTAAATAAAATAAAAGCTACTTATACTAGGATTAAATAAATGACTTGGGCAGAAAGAAGGCGAATCCTCAAGATGATTCATAGTATATGGAGCAAGCCTAGATGGAACAAGCCTTCTAAGAAAAAGAAATTGACTAAATAAGAATTTAGTTTATATTAAATACATGACCCAAATAATTAGCCGAGATACCAAGACTCTTGCTGTGACAACTTATATTGTTAAAACAGATAAGTATAAAGATAATATCTTATACAAAGAATATGTTGATGATACTTATTCTGTTGTTGATGCTTACCTACAAACGCAAGATGGTCAAGTTATTGATGATCCTATTCTATTAGAGCATATTGAAAATACAATCTAATTATATGACATATCTTGAGTTATACTACAAGCTTCAGCAAATGAATGATGCTCAATTAAATAGTGATGTTACTGTATATGATAATAATGGAGAATACTTTAGATCAACTCTTGTGTTCTCTGATAAAATCTGTGATACTTTAGACGAGGGGCATCCTATTATTTCTGTGATTAATGCTAATTGCACATTTCTTTCTGGACAATATAAGCCTACTAATAATTTACAATGGGGTTCATTTTCTGATGGCGGATCTACAAAACTATGAAATACATTATACAAGTCACCAAGCCTTGCTCTGCGACTCTTGAAGTAGAAGCAGAAACGCTAGAAGAAGCAAAAGAAAAAGCTGATTATCTTAAATATCATTTTCAATTAAATTGGAAATAATTATGATTGCCATTAAAATTTTTGGACTCTTTATAATAATAATATATGGTCTTTTACCAATTATCCTTCAAATAGTTAACGAGATCAAGAATCAAAATAAGAAATAAAGATTGACTAAATAATAAATAGATGATAATGAAATAGTGTAATATAAATAGATTGCCCCAAATCCCTTCCGTGTAAAGACGAGGCTTTGGGGTTTTCTTTTTTTATTTGACACTAAATTAATTTGTATTATTATTGAGTTTATGACTCCAGTAATGAAAAAGATAACATATCAGGTTGAGTTTAATTCTTATTTATATGATATAATAGAATACTATGATCGTAATAATAGTTTAATTGGTGAATCTGTGTCTGTTGATGGCGTTGGTATTGATACCAGAAGTTATGCTATAAGGAATATGCTATCTAATTTTATTAAAGATTATAGAAATTCAATTTGACTTTATATTAATTTATTGTATATTTGAGTTTATGAAGCTCATTAATACAACCTCATATTGTTCTGAAAAATTAAAAGAAATTATTAAATGGTGTATGCCTCAAGGGGTGTTCCTTAAAGATATTAGAAAAATAGATATTGGTAATACTAAATTAGGTTGGCACGGCAGAGCTTGGAGTAGCATGAGACTTCATGTAGGAGTCCCAGCATATAATAAATATATTAAGCCATATAAGAGTGGTGGATTCAGAGGATACCTAGAAGTTAATACATATACATGGGAAGAGAGCTTAATTGAATTAATTGCTCATGAATTAAGACATATTTATCAATATAAGAAAGGTAAGTTCTATCATGGAGTTAAAAAGATAAGAAAATATAACATGGGTACTAGGGCTAAATTAAGTGAAGTAGATGCCTCTTTATATGCTATGAGAAAAGTAAGAGAATATAGAAAAGGTAATATTAAATTCTGTTTGACATAAGTACTTGATTATTATATAGTTACGTGGGCGGGTCCCCCGCGCGTGTAAGTCGTTGATTATCAAGAGGTTAGCTCATAAGGTCTTCTAATGATAAACTTTTTTGTGAGAGGATAGCTAACATCCTGGAGGTCAGTATCTTATGACATGAAAAAAGTTCTTGTCACAAGTTAAAAGTATGGTATGATTAATCTATGGCTAGAAAAACAAAACCCGCTCAAAGTGTATACGATTTCGATGTACACCAAGAGCCACTCCTCACAACTGACGGCAAGAGGACAGGATACTTCGGCATGGTACGCCGTGATACCGCCGAACCCATTACGCTCGGAGTTTGCACCGAGCAGTATGGTGTGGTGAAGCATGCAGACCTCGTTGAGATGGTCGAAGCCAATCTCATCAAGCATGATAGGCTCTCCGAGTTTAACTCGAAGAAGATTGTTGTGCGTGATGGCGCTCGCTTCTATGCATCTTATGATTTCCCCAAGTTTGAGACTAAACTCAAGCCCATGGGTGATCGTAAGAAGGGTGATATTCTCGGCTTGCGTCTTACTGTTAACAACAGTTATGATCGCTCTTGCCGTGTATCTCTCACCCTTGGCTTCCTTCGTCTCGTTTGTAAGAATGGCATGACCTCGCTAACTAAGGAGTTCAGTATGACTAAGCGCCACACGCTTGCGGTCAATCTGGATTTCGTTAATGATGCGTTGCTCAAAGCTATGGCAAACGTTGACCACTCTGCTGAGATTTTCAACAGGCTCGCCCTGAAGGATCTCTCTAATGAGAACGGTCTGAAACTGCTCACCAAGCTTGAAGAGAAGAATGTTATCTCTGGCAAGGTGCGTGAAGGGATCGAGGCGGTGTGGCTGAATCCTGAGTTTGACGAGGACAAACCTCGCAATCTCTACAACCTCTACAACGCTTCAACTCAGTTCCTGACTCGCAATGTCTCAACAGAGCGTTATGAGTACAGCGAGCGGGTGAATCGTGATCTGCTCAAAGTCTTCAGCGGTCAAACCCGTGACGAAGACCTCTTGAAACTGGTCGCCTAAACTAAAACGAAACCTTAACAGGTGCGAGGGGCAAAACCCCTCGCATCTTTTTGCCCAAATTTGATGGATTATAAGTCGTTGACTATCAAGGATTTACGCGCGCGGGCCCCGCGCTTTTGTAAGTCGTTGTCAATGAATGAGATATTTTTGTTGACTATTTATCAAACTATTGTATATTAAACCTATGACAAACAACCAATCAGTTCCGTTCTATGTGATGAATGTGTTCGGTCAAGACCGAGCCGTTATCCTTAACACCTCAATTCGTATGTGCACACCAAAGGAGACTTGCTCTCTGAAAGAGTTGCAAAATTATGCTAAGGCTTTTGCTGTCGAATTTGTGCAAGTTCCAAAACCATCTAGTTTTCCTGCAAAGGTTGGGCAAGTAGTTTAAAGGTGAAACAGAGAACTCATAATTCTCCTAGTGCTGGTTCGAGTCCAGCCTTGCCCAAGTTTTAATAATGAGACAATGTTTAAAATGCAGTGATCCAATACCCAATTCAATTAAAATTGGAGAAAAGCATCATAATTTACAGAGACGAAAGTATTGTTTAAAATGCTCTCCTTTTAAAAGTCATAATACAAAAAAAATTCACGAAGAACAGAAGCTTAGTCCATATTCTGGTAAAAATTATCAAAGATTAAACGAAGAAGAAAAAAAGATTTTTAATAAGTATTCTTATCAACAAAGTTGTAAAAAACGCAGGGATAAAAGAAAAAAAGATTTAGTGTTAATTTTTGGTGGCAAATGTATTCAATGCGGTTATGATAAAAATCTTCATAATCTTTGTTTTCATCATCGTGATCCTACCACAAAACTATTTGAAGTAAATGTACATAAATTAGCTAGTAAAAAATGGGAAACGCTTCTTGAGGAAGCTAAGAAATGTGACTTATTATGCTTTCATTGTCATAATGATCTTCATTATCCAAATGGACTTAATTGGAAAGATGAATCTTAGGGTCGTTAACTCAATGGTAGAGTAGTTGCCTTTTAAGCAATAGGTTATAGGTTCGAGTCCTATACGACCCAAAAATTTAATAAAAAATCATTGACAAAAAATCAAACCCTGTTAAACTAAAAACAATGAAAGAAACCTATGAACTTGTAAAGAATAGTCATCTTGTTGCACCCACTTATAACTGGATGCTTAATGGCTATGCAAAACATACTGAATTGACACAAGAAGATTTTG
>Ga0214917_10004005_pt1 | contig 16694 bp, 34 predicted proteins | sample LL_1208_BB_MetaG_FD_177983 | JGI IMG/M metagenome (GOLD analysis project Ga0214917, IMG submission 177983) | Freshwater microbial communities from Lake Lanier, Atlanta, Georgia, United States - LL_1208_BB | ecosystem: Environmental > Aquatic > Freshwater > Lake | place: USA: Georgia | collected... | reverse complement strand
ATGGCAGTGGCATTGTCCTCTCTATAATATTTTGCTCTTAGAACAGTAATAGCCTGCTCATAAATTTCTTCATGTAGGTTTGTGTTCATTTCATATAATCCTCAGGTTGATCTGCTTGAGTCTTAGTAAGGTAATTAAAGTTTTTTCTCTGTTGAACATCTGCGGGAACCTGTAAAAGTTCTTTGACCATGTCCCACTTTTCTGGTTCTAACAGCGGACTAATCTCTAATGCTGTCAACCAAATCAATCTTTCCAATCTGGTTTGTTCATAGGTTTTACTAAAGCCCGCTCGTTTGATTAATTCTTGTAGTTTATTGTTTGACTCCATCCTGTAATTTACCTTCTTTAATTGTGTCCATTAATTTCTTATTGCGTAGATCTTGTTCTTTACGATCTCTATTTGTGTCATGCTTGACGCCAAACAGCATACTATCATACTTTCGAGCAAAGTGGAAACCTTGTATCCAACGCTCCAGATCTTCGATGGTTCCCACAAACAGTTCAGCATCTCTGCTGTATATAGGTAGGCAGTCAGCCTTGGGCTTGAGTGCTAGAACATCGCCGAATTCATTAATATGGTGTCGAGCATGGCAGATCATGAAACCCAGTTTATCACATTCTTCTTCAAGGTATTTAATCTTACGAATCAAATTATAACCACTCATATGACTCTCCTATTAGTATCGTATTTTAACATACTAACCTCGAAATCATAGTATTCTTTATCTGCCAAAGTTCTATCTCTGTAGCGTTTACACAACTCACAATAGTAGGTGTAGGTAAATTCCAATCCGGTTATTTTGCTGTGAGTATCCCCCACATCAAAACTAGCATCCTGAGCAATTTGGTAATTGTAGGCGATCATTTAAGGTATCGTGTGATTAGTAGTTCTTGAGCCGCTGCCAATGCCGCATTCCAACTTTCAGTATCATAGGGATTGCCATCTTCTCCTACTCCGCTGTAACCTCTTAAATCACCTAACTGTTCAGCGCAATCTTTTACCATTGCTTCCGAATATTCTTTAACCTTAAGTCGCCAGATGGGACTGTCAAACAACCCAAATCCTGTTTGTTCTGCTATGTCTTTAAACTTGTTCATGGCCATACCCTATGACGTTCGGCTATCCATTCTCTACCATCGTATTCTTCTATGTCCCATTTGACATCATCTGGTATCTCTACAACAAGTAATTCAGCAAAAGGCCCCCAACTATGTTCGCCCATCATTTCCACCGTGGCTACAAGATCTGGATCATCACGTGGAATATCACAGTCCAGCATTTCACCATTTGGAGTTTTTACATAATAGTGATTATGCCGTTGACCCTGTTCATAGCCTTTCTTATCGGCATAATCAATCATAGCCAATTCGCTCAAACCAAATCCACCAAAGCAACGATTAATAACAATTTTGGTCACGCTGTTTCCTTTAGATATTTCCAACCTGTAAACTGTTCCCACTCTGATTCCAAGGCCTGGATCTGTTTGCGCATTTCTGTCTGCTTCCAGTTACGCCATTCTTGAGCAATACGATCTGTCTTTTCACTCTGAACCACATCCGCCACAAAGCCATCAATAGTTTCATAGGTTACGGTTTTTCTAATCCACTCGTGATCCACCAGCATACTCTTTGAGTAGTCGAACCCCCAATGACCATTATCCACTTGTATTTGTGCGTTTAGTTCATCTTTACGAGTAAAACTTTTAGGACCACCCAAGCAACTGAGCACACGGAATTTGTCACCTTCCTTGTTTACTATGACAAAGTAAGGACAGAACATTTCGTGCCAATAGTCTCCAATCTGTGGAAATGCCAAGGCTTTTTGGTTCTGTAGGTCTTGTTCTCTAATCTGTTCACTGGTCATTTTCTATCTGCCATCATAACTAAAACAATTAACCCAATAAAAATAACTGCTATCAAACTATTAACAATTATGACTTCAATTGTGTCCATCTTCTACTTCTATTTTAGTCTTTGGCGCAATATATGGTTGAACAACATAAGCATCTGCCACTCCCCAACCTATGGCAGTAAAAAATCCTACGGCAACTAATTTAAGTATCCACATGATTATTTCTTAGTCTTGTCATAAAGATAATTGCCCAGCATGACTGCTAATACTATGGTAACAAATAATACAATCAGTTTGAATTCAATAACATCCCAAGTGCTGGTATTTAAATTTAACACATCAAAAAAACTTATCATGGTTAGGCCTTAAAGTTTACCAATACCTGTAGGCATTCCCACTGCCCCCAAGTGAATGAGACTACACGATTGTTTATGGTTACATCAAATCCTTCACCATTGTGCCATTCGCAGACTTCCATAAAGTCTTCTTTGTCGGCAAATTGGTCGTAGGGCTTTAGTTCAGCAAAACGGGCTTTGCGGTTGTAAGTATCAATAGTCATTTTTCAATTCCAAAGTGGTTTTTAAGTATTAGCCCACAAGTAACTTGTGGAGCAGTAACATTGACAATTCTATTATCACAATCTAATCTATTAGCACATTCATTGATTATAAGTTCTGCGAATCGCATTAGGTCGATTAGACTGGGTTCACTATGAACTCCATATTTGGGAGCAGCATATTCAGTTCTTAGCACATTTGCTTCACGAGCCAGTTCTATGATTTTGGCATTCATTATTTAGGTTCCGGTAAGTTAAAGTGTCTACGAATAATTGGAGCAGCGGGTAAGCCAACCTCCTCTGCTGCTTCTACTATGTCCACGCATTCCTGTGCTATGAGTTCAGCAAAGAATATTATAAAGTCATCTACCTCAGATATCTGTGCTTTTTGAGCAATGTCGTATATAACTTTCATTCGATTTCAAAATGTCGTTTAATTTTTTCAGCACTGCGACGATAGAACTTTTCTTCCACAGCATAGTCTATCTCGGGTGCCATAGGGTCGGGTTCGAGGCTGAGCAGGCACTCTTGTATGACAGATTGAGCAAACCTGTTGACAGCGGCCTCCCATTTGGCATTATCTGTGCCCAAAGCATAGACATCAATACGACTTTGTCTAACAAGTTGTCTCAATCGTTCATTCATATTACCAATCTCTGTGGTCAGTTATGGTCACAGTAAATTCACCATCTGTATCTTTGTGAGTGATCTGGAAGGTGGCTCTAAGTTCATAGCCAATACCAGAGTCTTCATCATTTTGAGTAAGAGTGACAAATCCAACATTACCGGTTTGATGTATGGTGTCAAACAGTTCTCGAATTCTCTCTACTTCTCTTTTACATAATCTAATTGTATTCATTCTTCAACTCCGAAATGTAGTCTAATCGCTAGCCCACAAGTTCTACTTCCGCGATGAATGTAATTCTCATCGGCAACATCAGCACATTCCTGAATAATCAACTCGGCGAACTTTTCATATACCGTGTCTTTAGGCACAGTGACATATTTTACGCCCGCCTGTTCTAAAAGTTCTCTAATTCGTTCGTTCATTTTACCGTCCTCAAATACTCGTTGACTGCTTTTTGGATAACAACTTCGATCTCATCAAACATTTTTTGAATCTTATCGGGTAACGCTTGATAATACCCCATCTCCCAAAGAATACGGTCGTCTTTCCAGTAGTTATAAACATTCAATATTCCTTTCTTTGGAATATCGTAGAACCGTCCCCAACCTTGAATCTCTTCGTCACCGTAATATTCCCTTGCCTGAGGACATTCAAGGTATGCTTCGTAGCAAATTTGATGTAGTTTTTTAGCGTTCATCATTCAATTCCAAAATGTTCTTTAATAAGATGCGCTGAATAGCGCATCCCCTTTGCCCATGATTGCAACATAAAAGTGTCACAATCTTTTGCCAAATCGTCGTCGGCAATTACATTGGCACATTCTCGCACAATCAACTGGGCGAACTTTTCATTATACAATTTGAACCAATGTTGTGGAACTTCTGCTGATTGATTTTTTTCAGCATAATCCAAAGCCTCTTTAGCAAGTTCTCGAATTCGTTCGTTCATTCTTCTAATCCTAATTCTTAGGCCAGCCCCAAACAAAACCAGTGACAAAACCTATCACATAACAGGCCAGCAGTGCCAAACCAATCTCGTTCATTCTTCAACTCCGAAATGTTGTTGGATTCCTCGGGCAATCTGCTCTTGGCTAGGAGGCACAGCCCATCTTGTTTCTTTAGCCACATCAGCACATTCCCGAACAATCAATTCGGCGAACTTGTCATACACTTTTTCTAATTGTTCGGAAGAGAGTGTAGTCCAAGTTTCAGGCACTGCTTGATCAAGTGCTTGTCCCAATAGTTCTTTAATTCTTTTGTTCATTTTCTTTCAACTCCAATAGTTTAGTATAATAAGCATCACTATATAAGGCACCTGCTATCATAACAACAAATCCAACACCCACCAAAATAAACACAGCCATTAAATTGATATAGGCCAATGCTGTAAAACTGGCCATGACGCTGAACAACCAAAATACTACCTTTGTGGCATACCACCTTGCCTTACCTTCATTAGTCATAATTCCTCTCCGCAAGGTATAATGTTATTTTACAGGATTAGTTAGTAGGAATAAAGCATCTGCGCTGAGATTAATCACGGCCGCAGGATGAACTTGAATTGGCACATGAACTGGAGCATTGACATTGCGATAACTCTTGTTTATGGTCTTGCTGCCAATGTCATTTACCACAGTGTCTTGAACGAAGACCATGTAGTCATGTCTATGAGTTAGACTGGGATAAAAATGACTGATTGGCAGTAGTCTCATAATCGTATTTAAACCTTTTTATGCGAATTTCCAAACTTCGTAGCAGCCTTACGCCATTTCTTTTGAATAGGCTGCGGAGCATGACTTGACTTATAGTGTAACACACTGAACACATGATGTAAATAGGTTTTCAATGTCCAACCAAATCTGGGTTTCCAATTATACACAGCAGCCTTACAGGGATGCTTGATCTTAAAAGCAGGTCCTAATTCCTGTGGTCTAAACTTATAAGTCTTTGTTTTCACGAGGCTGAGTCACTTCTTCGTTTCGTTCTTGTTCACGTTGCTTGACCATACGATATAAGGGTTCCATTTCTTTGGTAAAGTCAAAGGGCATGTCTATGGTCATCTTTTCTAAATGATAGTCATCTGGCCAATGACGCAACAGACTATGAGCACGATCACGCACAGCCCGAGGAACCCTTGGAGTCATCCTTGGACTCAGCAGTTGATGTAAAAACCGCCGAGTCTCAATTAGACTACGCCATCTTTCATCAGGTAGTGTCACTGGTTTAAACCTTGAGTTTGTCAGCAGTCTCTTTTTCACGATCTATAGCAGCCTGTATGGCCTCACGGCAGAGTTGATTAAAGGTAATGTCTCGTTCGTGTGCCATTTTCATCAGAGTGAATAGTTCATCATCATCTAATTCTAATGGAAGAATGACATCAGTGCTGTATTCCTTGTCAGAGACAATGCTACGAGCCTTTTCAATCCAATCTTCTTCTACTTCCAAATCAGTGAAATCAACTTGGTCCCATGCTTGATTGTAGTATTCAGCATGTTTGGTCTTACCATAGGTAATATAGGCTTCACGATGATCGGGATTGAGATAACGATAGGCTCGCTTGCGTTTATAGTCGCAGGCTTCTACTGAATATACTGTTTGGTCACGAGTATCAAACACCATGTTAAAACTCCAACCATCGTGATCACCATTCCATGCGCTGAGGTTGTAGGCATTCTCACCAAAGCAGGTCCAACCAAATGTGTCACCTTCTGTGATACGATAATTAACAACTTCTAAAAAACTTTTGATATTCATTGTTTCCTCTGTGTGGTTAAGTTCATGTATAATACTTTATTTTATGATGTCTGTCAATAAGTGGCTATAACGCAACAGAAACATGCTTTTCTTTTTTTTGTCATAAAAGTCTAAGACAAGGTATTCGTGATAAAGGACCATACCTCCCTCCCATTGTTTATATCTTCTTGTGGTAAATCCCAAAACACTACGCATCTTTTCTCTTATGATGATCACACTGGGGGGATAGTCCTTGGCCAATTGATTGTAAAGTTTAGTCCAAGCCTCTATAGGCAACTTGATACTCTTAATCGTCATTGGCCTGAACCCATCCTAATAGTTGAAGGTCTCTGCGTATTTGATCTGTGATATGACCTTCTCCTACCCAGGTTGGATGGGGATCTTCTTCAATGCCACCACCAAGATCTATGCCGCCCTTAATACCAGAGCAATACCAATCTATGTAGTCACCCTGTTCTCTCATGTCTGCTACGATTCCACCAGCATAACGCCATGAACAAGACCATGTCAAGTTTTTAAGTATTGGCATGACTGCTAACTTTTGAAAATAATTGTTACACATGGCAGCATATAGGTTTTGAGCATATGATTCACTGGCCTTGGCCTTGTCGCAGATCCATTTGGCGGACCGTAGATCATACTCCATGTTGTTTTCCTGCCACTTTGGATCTTGCTCTCGTTCTCTCTTCTGTTCCTTTTCGCTTTTTAGTAATTCAATGTAGTCATCCTTGTCAGGATCTAAACCTTTTTCCTCTGCTCTACGACGAGCATTATTAATAGCGAACGAATTGCGTTCTGGGCTGGAGTTTAACTTGGTCATTCTAATCCCACAATCCACGGTAGTATTTGGCGAATAGTCTAAGTCCATTTTTAATACGATCTTCATGCTTTTTCAAACCTTCTTCATCTATCTCGATACTGGCTATACGATCGTTAATGTCTTTAAAGTCAGTGTCAGTGTGAGTAAAGAACTGAGCAGTGCTGTCGTCCATAGCACATTGTTCAAAGGCCCAGATCATTTCATCCATCATCCAATCCCAACGCTTGAAATGATTATCGTCAATGTCCCACTCATTTTCCTTGGCTGGTGCTGCTGTAGAACGAAGATGTTCTGGAGCATCTTCATCATCTGTATGCGGTGCACCGTGTTTGGTATCCTTGAGTTGTTTTAACATTGGCACCACAATCATGGCCAAGGTATGATCCATACTCCAAGTGTCCCAGGGATCTATGCGAATTTTGATGTTGCGACCTCTCTTGCTTTGAATCCATTCACATAGATCATTTACCCAAGTATCAGCCAACCATTCGGACATGCGGTCACTAAGTTTATAGTCCCAACGTTCAGCAAGTTTATCATCTGGATGACGATCCTGCCAAAAAAAGATAGCATCCACAATTTGGTATGGGCCGACCCAATTCTTATAGGGTCCAATTTTTACCTTCATAATATTCTCCTTGTTTACTACATGATAGGACCATTACCATTTCTAAAACCAACTTGACCACCCTGCTCAACGATACGCCGGTTTACTTCTTCAAGAGTGATCGGAGCAAAGTCAATCTGCTCAACACTGACGTTGAAGTAGCGTGGATCAACTTCATCGCTGTACACAAGTTCTCCGGTTTTTACATTCACGCCCTTGATTTTCTTCACACGATTGGCATGAAGATGTCCGTGTATATTACAGCCAAATCTGGCAAGACTTTCTGGATGAACAGGCACGTGACTGAATATCATACCATTCTTTACGTCAAAGGCACGAATGTCTCTAAAGTATTGAGCATAGTCTTCCATTTTAAAAATATCGTGATTACCACGGATTAGCACCTTACTTCCGTTGAGCCTACCGAGGATGTGGAGAAACTTACGATTGATTACAACATCGCCAAGGTGATAGACTTTGTCATTTGGACGAACACGTTCGTTCCATGCTTTGACCATAAACTCGTCCATTTCTTCAGCACAACTGAAGGGACGAAGTGGGCTACCGTCTTCTCTGGTGAAAACGGTGCAGGTCTTTTCGTGACCAAAATGCGTGTCACTGATGAGCCAACTAGCGGGCACAATAATCTCCTATATCTGAACACCTTATTTACTATTATATAGGAGATTTTAAATATTGTCAAGCAGTTTTTTCAGAATCTTTGGTTTTATCTTTTGTTTCTTCAGCAGGTTTAGTTTTAGATTTTGCCAAAGTTTTTTCGCCTTTGTCAGCCGCTTTTGGTTGTTTAGAATCTGGATTTGTAAAATCTTTCATCATGTTGTACATTTCCCAAAGTTTCCAATCCATACTTTCTAACAATTTGAATAATCGTTCTTCATTGTTTTGTTGTTGGGTTGTCTTTGTAATTTTGCTATTAATCATTCTATTACCTTGTCGTTTGAATATTGTTGCCAATCTGTAAAACAGTTTCTATCCATTAGTTTGTGTAGACTATGTGTCCAAACACCGGGATTAGTTGCGTTAAAATCTTTATCATCTAGTTTGATCATTGTGTTATAGTTCCACAATTTTATGTAAGGAATAGGGACTCGGATTTGTGGAATAAAGTTATTGAAATCACAAAGAGTTCTTTCATTAAATTCTTCCACATGTAAAATAGGAATGTCTAAACTACATAGATATTCTTTTTCTAAGAAGAAAACAATCATTTTCTCCCAATCATGCCATTCTTTAGTTGTACTAGGATTAAAACTATGATTGGCACCAAAAAAGATATGCTCACAACCTATGAGATTTTTAACTATTAGTTCAATAGGTTGAATGCCTGTGACAAATAAGGTTTCCTTTCCATATGCAGGAGTATGTTCTATTTCTTTTCCTTTAAAGAAAGTTATGGTACTACTAGTTCCTGAATCGTATGTTCTTTTCATTTAGTTTTTTTACTAGGTTTGATCGCTGTTTCTTTTATTTGTTTAATTTGATCTTTGGTCAATGGGCCATCATCTGGTTCATATTTTTTTATCATGTCTGCGGCTTCACGAACATTAGCAGCAATTTTGTTCCAATCTATTTCATATTCTTTTTTAGGTTCATAATATTCTCTTACATCTGAATGACCGTCAACAAAATATTTAACTTCAGGTTCAATTACTGTAGTTTTAATTTTTTTTACTTTAACAGGTTTTTCTAATACTGTCAAATCTTTTTTTTTGCTACGTGGCATCTATAACTCCTTGTTTTTTTTTCTCAAGAAATGTGTTATCTTCCGTTTGCCAAAAATTTTCTACAGATTTTCTGGCAGAATCTTGATCAACATATCTACCTAGGTGTTTGTCGCTGGCATCAGTAAAGGGGAATTCATCAACGTATATTTTACTACACCATACAATGTTGTTATTTACATATTGCCATACTGTGCCTAGAATTTTTCCATCTAGCAGTCTATAAAAATGTTTCACCTGTGCTGATTCATCACGCCAATTATACATTATTCTTCTTCCTTAAAGTTATCACTGATTAATGAATTAATGTTATCACCGACGTCATAACCCCAATTCCAATTGTTATCAAATGCTTCAGTCCATTCTGGTGTATCTTCTTCTACGCCTATCATACCTAGGAGAGATTGAGCAAACCAGTCTGCAAAAATTTCCGGATCTACCCAACCCTCTAAATCTACCACACCGTGTTTACTAAGAATTTCTCTTAAAGTTTTAATGTGAAAAGAACCATCTATACAACTTTCTAATTCTTCATCAGTGAGATCATGAACACGTTTAGTCTTCATTGCTAAACTCTTCGCCTGTGTCTTCGTTGGTTAATTTAATAGGACCATAAATCCAATGTTCTGTTTCATCATTGATCCAGCCGTCACCTTCAAGCCCTTCGAAACTATCTTCATTCCAAAGTTCTTGTATACGTTCTTGTTCTTCCTCATCCATATCCTCAGGAAATGTCCAGTCTACCCATGAACCGTCAATCATTTCTTCCATTTCCCATTCATAGTCCGTTGACATTAATTCGTAGCCATCTGAGTTATCTAGATCAATATCAGGTTGTTCGTCACTTTCGCATGACCAAATGCCCCAACGAAATCCTTCTTCTTTGATAACTGTGACGCCGTCTTTAATCCAGAACTGTCGTTCTACAGCGTTCTTTTTTGTTGCGTTTGTAATTTTCCAAATAGCCATATTATTTTCCTATAAGTTGTTCTTCAAGTGCTCGGAGTTTTTCATCTTCTGGATTTTCTAAATTGACTTCATCTGAAGTAGTCACTTCTTCTACAACAAATAAAGGATTAAACATATTTTCGTCGTCGCCTCCTCTTAACCTTGCACCTTCCAAAGTTTTGAGGAAGGCTTTCGCCTGGTCAATGAGATCAAATGCTTCTTGTTTTGTTTTAGTATTAAACAGATCTTCGATGAAACTGTTGAAATATAAAATGTTGCGTGGAACCCATTCTGAATATTCGTCACTACCTGCTTCTTTTTGGTTCAACTTACGCCAAAGACGCCAATCTACTTTACCTTTGGTTTTGGCAATTTCAATGTCCATTAAGTGTTGAGCACGTTGTACGGCAACGATATGACAGTATACATTATGTCCCATCATTAGCGCATATGAAAAACTATCCCACGAGGTTTTACTTTCTTTTTTAATTTTATTAAGATCACCGGGAGCATACCAGCAGATATCACCCATGGTAAGCCTGCGTCCTATTTCTGACTCGAATGGGAACGGGATGTCGCTTCTAGCAAGTGCTTTGTTGTCTGGGGCTTTGTCCATAATAACGCTCCAACGTTTTGTTGTGTGTTGCGCATTGGTGTAAGTGAGTCCATGTGCTGTTGCAATAAACGGTGAGGCGCAGTCAAAAGATAGGGTAATTTCTTCATTTATATGTTTCCTTATTTGTCTCTGAATAAGTGTCAAAAAGCAACTCCAATCTAATTGAGCAGTGCCTAAAAAGTGAATCCAATTCTTGCCTTTTAGTAGTCCATCTTCACGCATGGTCATAAGCCGTTTCAATGTAATATGCATTTTACACATATTGGCACCACCGAAGGCCCAACCTTCTGCGGCCTTATCTCCCCATACAGCGGGGTCTGAGAATTCCTTAACACCATTATACCAATCTTCTGCACTGTCCCAATCCCATCCTTGTAGAACATTGAGCCATTTGGTATAGCCTAATCTATTTTTTAGAAAGTATTCGTTATTAAAGCGAGTTTTCTCTAAACAATCTTCTACAGTTTTTAGACCTGTTTTTGCTGTGTGGTTGTCATCACATGCCCATGTAGGAACGTCTAACATCATGGACCAGTCGGCAGTTGCCTCTAGCCATTCTAAAATCTTTTGACGAACTTTATTGGCCTCAGCACCTTCGAAGTTTTTCCAATCAAACTTTAGAACACCTTTACCAATTTGATAACCTCCAGAATCGCCTAGAATCATTGTAGTATTTCGGTTACGTTGTTGAATCATCGACTCTTGATCAATGCTTTTTTGTAGGTCTAATTGAGCGTGTCCTGCTGAATATAGTGCATATTTGTAATAAAAGTATCCTTGTTCTGGATTAAGAAAGTTCATACCCTCTATGCCACGATCGAATCCTTTAGGAATTCTATCCTTAGATACAAATTCTTCCAATCTCTGTTTAGCCACATAAGTTGAATAAAACGAACTTATAGCCGGAAGATATACAGCATAGTCTTTTTGTAGTGGTGTTAGGTCTATTGGTGGTTTATTCATCTTTACTCAATATAATAGTTGCCTTCAGTTGTTCAGCAGCACGGCTCATGTTTTTGCTGGAATGATATATTTGTAGGTAGCAATGCCGCTGTCTAGTTCGATCTGTAGAGCACCTTCATCACTAAAACTCATTTTAGTGTTATTGACATCAGCAATTTTAAGAATTGCTAAGATTGGTGCTACTGGCCAAGACCATGCTTTAGTCAGTTTTCCAACAATTCCTGTAGCAAATACAAACTCACCACCGTGTGTTGAAGCATCACCAAAAGTAAAAATTAATTTATCTTTATCTGTTTTAGCAATAAAAGTTTCATGTTCAGTATTGGCTGCTGCCTGATACTGAAATCTTTGAACATTTTGAATACTGGGAATAAGTTCCACACTCCACTTAACTCCACGGAATGTTACGGTTTTAAGTTTATCATTGATAATTTGACTATTCATAAACCTATAATCATTTTGAAAATCACCATCCTTATTTTTAAAATGTAAGCCTACAGGTAAATCTTCACCGTTTCTATTTGCCATTACAACATTAATCTTGGCATCCTCTTTATATTCTGGGCAGTCTAAATGAAATTTCAATTTGTTCAATTGCGGCATACCAAAAACACCAATCATATCTAGATTTGGCGCATGTGTTTCACCGAACATGATCACTGTCCTATTATCAGACATTGAGTCAATTTGTGTTTTTTCTTTTGTACCTGTTATTTTTACAAGGTCAAGGAATCCGAGGGAGTGAGTATGACTCACAATATCTTTTAGTAAATCTTGCATAGTTTGTCCTTTTTGCGATTATATTTAGAAAATGTTGAAATGTCAATAGAAATTATGCGAAACTGAACAAATTTCCAAAAACATTATCCTGTGTAGTTGATTCTAAGTCCCATTCCAAAACTCCGATGAGATTTTCTAACTTATTATTGATAATAGTGGCCTCCATTTCACTATGATCAAAGGGTAGTTCTTGAAACCATTTAGGCAAACGTAGTTCATCTGTAGGATAAGCCACACTTGTATATCCTAAGGCATTGTCTTTTAGTTTACAAACGATAACTTTCATACCGTCTACAATTTGCATACTGTATTTGTCGCCATTCATCCTACGGAGCGTGTTCCAATTAATACTTGCTCGTACATGACCTGGCATATTAGCCTTGCCAGATTTCTTTTCTTTTTCTTCGTACTCTGTAATATTATTGGCCCGCTTAGGACTTCCTTTTTCCCATCCTGGACGGGCTTTAAATTCTGTTCTAAATTCACTTATCATCTCCAATATTTCTTTTTCTTCTGCGCCATTTAATACACGTTCAAGAATTTCACTAAGAAAGTCCTGCATGAATTCCGGAGTATCACTACGTTTAAGGTCTAAGCCCATGGCCTTTATTTTGCCAGAATGGCCATCAACATCTAATCTTTTTCCTTCTTTGTCATAATAAAGAACAGCATAACGCTTCTTAGTAATGAACAAGCCTTTACTGGCTACAATTTCCCTACCTGCCTTGATAACTTCTCCTCTACTTTTAGGACAATGAAAAGCATCCTGCATGAAATCTAGGAATGTCTTATTAACTGTGTCTGCTACTTGATTATACAGTTGAATAACAACATCTCTGTCCCAAGGGATTAATTTTTTGTCTATATCAACTTTTAAACTTGTAAAAGCAGAGAAATAACAACTATCTGTATCACCATAGATAATGCTTTTACCTATGTGATCGTATTCGCCTGTTATTACTTCATTTACCTTCCCAGCCATGTGGCGGGCAATGGAACGACCTGTAAGAGTAGTTGATTGTCCAATACGCTTATCAAAAAATCTACAACCAGGGTTAAGAATAGCACCATAAAGGCTGTTGAGATTAATTTTCTTAACCAATTGACGTTTATCCCAGTATTCTTCTTCAATTTTATTCTCCACTTTGATCGCTTCTTTTAACTTGGCCTGGAGTTCTTTACGTTCGGCATACCAACGTTTCAGTAAACCTGGAATAACACCTTCGTTTTCATAAGTAAAAATTGTTCCATTTGCAGACAGCATCCATGGTTTACTACTGTTGAAAATAAGTTCATATATTTCAGCACCACTCATTATGCTAGTCTCACCGTTTTCCCAATCAACAGTGATATCGTGAGCACGATCCTGGTTCATCACGAATTCATATTCGTTAGATCCAAACTTGCCCTCCCATGATCCTGCAAAACTTGTGCCTTTGGCCATTTTATTATCAATATCTGTTTTGGTATAATCTTGACGAAGTTGGCCTACGATAGTTTCTGGACCCATGTTTAGAGCACGAATTACACTTGGATAAAGTGAATTAATATCCATTGATCCAATCCAATCATGTAGACCTTTTTTAGGATATGCTACATAGGCCCCTGCTGCCTGCGTATCGCCTAATTCATCACGTTTGGCTCTGCTGGGAACAATCATACCTCTATGATGTGCCTCATTGATAATGGCCTGCTCTGTTACAGCCACCGCACCCAATGTGGTCTGTAGTAGCACAGTGTTTTCATGAGCGATTGTGTTGGCAAGATCGATAAATTTAAGTTTTTTATCAAGTTTATCTAATAGCGCAACGTCCTGCCTATTGTATTCAATAAATGTTTTAAAGTCATTGTTATATAATTGATCTAATGTTCCCTCATAGACTGTTTTACGTTCACCTACTTCCATCTCTCCGATAGCATCAAGTCGATAACTATGACGTTCTTCATAGGTATATTTTCTATATAATTCAAGACTGTCAAGATGCACACGACCTACTAAATCATAGGTTACAGCAGTACGACCAAATTTTTCATACTCACGTTTTTTAGGGAATTGATTCCATAGACAAAACCTACGTGTATCTTCTTTGCTCAACACTTTGGTTATACGATTTACTGTATAAGGAATGTCATAACCTTCACTATTCCATCCACTTAACACGTCTGCGTCTTGAATAAGTTCAAGGAATGTTTCTAACATATCACCTTCGTGTTCAAAGATATGTGTGTTAGGGAAATCCTTTACTTGTTCTTGTGCTTGATCTACTGTCAAAGTTTTTGGTGGTATTGCCAAAGTTACTAAGGTATCCATCCACTGTAGACATACAGTGATAGCAGTAATTGGCATGAATGGATCATCGGGTGAAGCGTAACCACGTTCAGGGTCAAAGTCTACCTCAATGTCAAAAAATGCTACATTTAGTTTGGGTGCATCACGTCCGAGATAATTTTCTTCGAGGGTTCGAAAAATAGGATTGATATCTTGTTCAAATAGTTGAACATTATTATGTATACGTTGTTCTTTTTGAAATTCTTTAAAGGATTTAGCGATTACCTTGCTAAGATTATCACCAAAAATTGATTTGTACTTACCACGTTGATCTGGATAATAAAATATATAACGGGCAGGGTATTCTTGAAACAGTCTACCTTTTCGTTTGTCTCGTTCAACAACACGGATAAGATCTTCATCCTTATCCCAGATGGCATCTACATAACTCATTTTTTCTCCTATATCCATTTAAGGCTGGACAACCAAACATGCGATTTATGGCTCGCTTACCTTTCTCAACAGTATTTATTACGAAAAAACCTTGACATTATATTTTTGTTCAAATGCTCTTGCATCAGATTGATCATTTACTATAGGTTGTCCTTTGATGTTAAGGCTAGTATTCAATAACATGGGACATCCTGTGTCTTCGTACCAATTCTCTAATAATAATCTAAATCCTATACTATCATTAGGTCCTACAGTTTGCACACGGCTGGTTCCATCATGGTGTATTATAGCAGGATATAGATCAGGATGTCTACATTTACCTACAAATTGCATGTAGGGACTTTTGCCAATGTTTTTAGGCATGTCAAAAAAATCGTGAACATATTCTTCTAATATGGCAGGAGCAAATGGTCTAAACCTTTGTCTACGTTTGATGGCATTGACAAGATCTTTTATTTCACTGCCTCTTGGATCTGCTAGCAGACTACGATGTCCTAATGCTCTAGGCCCGAATTCAGCACGACCTGTAGCCACGCCTACAATTTTGTCTTTATTTAGAGATCGCATCAATGGGCCTATGGGGTATTTCTGTCCCATGTCTGTGCCCAGATAAGGTCCTGTCCATGTTACATGTTCACCTATATATGCTGTAACTGCACCTATACTGCTACCTGCATCTCCTGGGTTTGGCATAATCCATACATTATCCCAATCTTCTGTAATTTCACTGTTGGCTACACAATTTAGAGCACACCCTCCCATCAATACAAGATTTTTACTTCCTAAATGGTATTTGGCATATGTGCTGATATTTCTTAATAAATCAATATATATAGACTGTGTGGCAGCAGCAATGTCAAATATGTCTTGCTCTGTAGTGAGATCTGGTCGCCACCACTGTGCTCCCTTATGCAGATTCTGTCTAAATTTTATTTTAGGTGCTTTGATAGAATGGAAAAAATCTTCTAATATACAATTATATAATCTGTAAGGATCACCATAAGCAGCCATGCCCATGAGAATATATTCTTCTTCGTTGGGCTTTAGACCTATACGCTGTGTCATGGCGCTATACCATAGTCCGATGCTATGAGGATATCCTTGACTATACCATTTGGTTAGATTATTTCCAATACCTTTCCATATGGTTAATGTTTCAAATTCTCCTATGCTATCTATGCAAATAACAGTAGCGTTGTTAAAATTACTAGTATAATAACCTGCTGCTGCATGACTACGATGATGTGTGCCTACATGAATTGAACAATCTATATTAAATTTCTTAAGATAATCTTTTACATTATTTTCAGACCAAAGCCATCCTTGCCCTGCGGTAAACTGTCTAAACGTCTTAAGTATGTTACTTTCGTACCATACCACAAGATCAGGTTTGCCCCAATATCCTGCTTCTTTAATTAATTCAGGATGTAGATCACCGTCATTTTTGACCTTGCTGTATCTTTCGCTGTGTGCTGCGAATTGCAGGTCTTTATTATTCCAAACACTCACAGCAGCATCGTGACTGTTTGCTGATATTCCCCAGATAATCATTTATAGATAAAAGGATCTCGTTTGCGTAATTCTTCTATGCGTTTTTTCTTAGCACGATTAATTTTCCATCTATAGAAAAGGTCCAATAACTTTTTAATCATAAAATTTCTTTAATTGGGTTAAAATAATTTACTTCATCAAAATAAATTTTAAATT
>Ga0214917_10004004_pt1 | contig 16694 bp, 17 predicted proteins | sample LL_1208_BB_MetaG_FD_177983 | JGI IMG/M metagenome (GOLD analysis project Ga0214917, IMG submission 177983) | Freshwater microbial communities from Lake Lanier, Atlanta, Georgia, United States - LL_1208_BB | ecosystem: Environmental > Aquatic > Freshwater > Lake | place: USA: Georgia | collected... | reverse complement strand
AGGATTGGTTCAATGCCCAAGCCGGGGCCTTGCTGGAGCTGGGCTTGCCCAAGGGTGTCGTCGCGCGGTCCCGGAAACATCGGCGCAGCTATGGTCCCTGCCTGACCGTCCAGTTTTTGGCCCGGATGGATCAAGCGGCCTTGAAGCTGTTTGCCGCGATGGATCCAAAGAACGGGCAACGGCACTTTAAGGATCTGGTGGAATTAAAACCGACGGGTCGGGAAATGAATCATGCCATCCGCTGGATGCTGGGCTGGAAAACCAGTCCGGCTTTTCGCCGGAAGCTGGCGGAAATCCTTCAAGCCATCGGCTTTCCGCGCCAATCCCGATCCGTGTCCGCCTTCCAACGCCCGAAATAAGCGCCAACCGCTCACCCTGCCAGAAGGGGCAAGACATCCGCGGGGCTATGTCCCGACCCGGTCGGGGCAGCAAATAGGAAGCAGCCGGACGTTTTACCGGAACAAGGTGAAGTAAGCCTTGGACCCCGAACTTTCACTTCAACTTTAACTTCGTGCGAAGCACGAACCCAGCCCTCTGCGTGCAAGGGCTGCGGTTAAACTAACCGATCTCCTGCGAAGCCGCCCTCACCCCAGTTTTTTTGGGCCCCCAAAACAGCCGCGGGCTCAATTTCGTAACCTTTCCTGGTCCAGGTAGATGAACTCGCCGCCTTGGTCGCCGGAACGGGGTGAGCGGCAGTAGTTCATTGCCTCCTGGATCGCCTGCGCCACTGCCCCGGCCCACTCCAAGTTGGCCGTGCTGAGGTACTCCGATTCCCAAAACCCACCCATCGATATTGTTACCCCATAAGGGCCATCCTTTTCAGGACGGGTCAACAGCAGGCTTAGCCCAGTGATCCCGCAAAAGACCGTCCCCACCCATATCCCCGCGGCGCCCAAGAGCGCACCGCCTCCCAAAAACAGCCAGCCCAGGCTTTGCAGCAGGGATTTCTGGAGCTTGTTGCCCTCGTTCTCCCCGCACCGGACGGACCGGATCTCGGATACCGCGAAAGCCTTGTTCCAAGGCGGACCAATCGTCACCAGATGCTCCGTTACCCTGACCTGTCCATCGTCGAAAAATACCTTCGGCCCGTTATCGCCGCTTCCCCCATCCCCGCCGCCAAATTCCAGCCTTGGGGGCTCAAAGCCTCCCGGCCCGCCGGTGTCGGGCGCTTTTTCCCCTTCCTTGGGAAAGGGATTCCATGTCCGCACGGGCGTTTTTTTCAGTACCTCAATGGCTCGGCTGACGTCGAAGGTCTCAAGCTTCACCATCAATTCCAACCTGTTGGTCTGGTCCACGACAGCCAGTTGTTGCTCCAGCTTTGGGAGCATTTCATAAAACGGACGAACCACACAAAGACTCCATCCGGTCATAGCGGCCAGCAGTTCCCCGCCTTGGGGATACCAGCGCAAAGTTTGAATCTCTCTTTCCAGATCCACGCAGGCGGCCAAATCGCCGCATACGGAATCTGCCCAAGCCACGATCTTGTCGGGATCACCTGCTACCCCCGGCGGGCCGAAAGCCTCAAGAATTCTGTCCTCCTTGAATGTAGCGGAAAGGCGGCCGGCAATCTGCTCAAGGTCGGAGGCCTGTTTTTGCAGCCACTTCACCGCATCCCTAGCCCCTTGCGGATACCGGGGCGTTTCCTTCCCCCAAGTAGCGTTTTCCCAATCCTCCTTTAAGACCGCGAGACGCTCACTCAGGAGACGCAGTACCAAGTACCATTCCCAATGGGCAGGCTTTTCTGCAATCAATCGCCGGCATTCCTCGTTGGTCTGGGAATATCGCCGAGGGTCCGGACGCAGAGTGCGGAGTCTTTCCAGCTTTACGGTGGCAGGCTTGGGGTAGGCCTGAGCCGGGGACGGAGTACCCGCACCCGCCAGCTTGCTCCATTTGTAGGTCGGACTGCGGTACGACATCCCGCTTCCGGGCACTCCCACCGTGGTTCTGACTCCCGAGGGCGAAAGATTCACCGACATCCCCCGCCCGCCCAATGACAGAGAGGCACCGCTCTTGGAGAAGTTAAGCCGGACCCCCGGCAATAGGCTCAGTCCTTTGCGGAAACGGAATCCCATGGCTTCAGTCCCAAAGTTTCATCGAATCTTCGTCCTTATCCAACCTGGACCCGCACTTCGGACAAGGGGTTTTTCCTTCAACAAAGAGTTCCAACTTTCTGCCCCCACACTCATCGCACTTCGGCTTTACGGGCTTGAGATGCGGGGCCGGCGCCGTCAGCACGTTCATCAGCTCCTTACAGTCCAGGCAGACCATCGTCTCCACCTCCCCGCAAAAGCCCATGTCCCTACCCCCGGAAACCGTGGCTTCGTAGCCACAGCGGGGATTGGAACACCTGTAGTCAAAACAAGCTCCCATACTTTTCGCCTAAAATCGTACTCAACCCCCTAGGACAAATACGGGGCTAGGATAAAACCCATCCAATCTCACTTTCTGCCCGAAAAGGTAGCCAAAACGAAACATGTGATGGACCAAAAAACGCTAAGAAGCGGTGCCCAGTTTCCAGAATAAAATCCTGCTAAATTTGGCACAACAACAAGAGAGACCGGGAAAGTAAAAAATCCGATCAGGCAAACGAGGATTCCCCATGTTTTATAAAGGTACAAAAACGAGAGCACGGCGCACTTTAAGAAAAAGAAAAAGGCCCCAATGACAAAAAGGAGAGAAACAAGATTCCGAAAATTATTGGTCCCAGAAGTGTCGTCCAAGGAAGAGCTAGGTTTGACAACGTAAGTTCCGGCAATCATGTCGTGGAGCCCCTGCTTTTTATCGGTAAATGCCACCATCAGGTAGCCGATTCCCAGGATAAAGCCGGATAGGATCGAGGCCAACCACCGCCCAGACGCACGTCCGAAGGAGATCCTTTCCCCATCCAGCCCTACAACCTTGAGGCCTAAGATCTTTTTGCCCAAAGTGGCCTGGAAGTTGGAACAGATCAGCCCGGCTGTGTAGATCCACCAGATGAGGTTTGGAACAAATAGGCGGGCAATGGAGCCTTCGTCCAAATAAGAAAGGATGTAGGCGTTAATGGGCACAATGATGATGCAATCAATCAGCAAAGCCGCGAAGCGTATCCAAAAGCCTGCGTAGGGGGTCATGGTTTCTCCTTTCGTTTAGGTGCGGTTGAATTGAACCTCACCGTTAGCACCAGGCCTCCGCCCAGGTTTGATTGATCATTTTTTTCCAATCCTCCGACAAGGTTCCGTTCATGGCGGCTACCACAACGTCGAAATTCATACAACAATCAGCCAAATCCTCCTCCAGCCTGGTCCTTACATGCTGGGCGTAGCGCTTATGAGCCCGACTACCGATCCGCCCGACAAAAATTGTTGTCCTTCTGACTAGTTGGCGACTCCGATCAATGTAGTAGACGGGATCAGCCTCAATCATAGCCGTCAGACCATGGAGTACATGCCCTAAAGAGGGTATACTTGATTCCGGGATCCGGCCTTTGAGCAACGAAATCCAAATGGTGGCCATCGTGCCGGAAAGCATCATGGCATAAGAAAGTCGCTTTCTTTTAAAGGTAATCTCGGCCGTAAGCATGTCGCCTTGGGGATCAACCTTTTCAGGTTGGAAGGGTGCAAGGGCATCGACCATGAGTTGGATGGACTGGTGTATTTTGAATTTCTTGCCCACCAGAAGCTTGGTAGGCGGGCGGTAATGTTGCATAGGAGGCGGACGTCCTCCCGGGATTTTCTCAAGAACAACCAATGGTATAATGTTGTTGTTCAAAATGTTACCTCTTGTTCAAGGCTTTAAGTGCTGTATCCAGGATATCAGACAATACATCTTCATGGCGTTGATCCGGGTTATCAGCCCAGGATTCAATAAGTTTAACAATTCTTTTCAAGGCACACTTCATAATCATAAGAAGCAGTACGAACATGGCTTAAAACCGTCAACCGTTCCTTACCGCGAGATTATTTGGTACGACAACTCTTCGCTAATCAGACTTCTCTAGAGTGGGTTAAAGTTTTCTAGATTTTGAGATAAAGCTAAAAACATATTTTTTAAAGTTATCCAGTTCTACGTGAACCTTTTCAAGTACGGTCTTAGTTTGAGCATCCTCAGATTTAAGCAAGGCCATCAAAAGATGCGTCGGCAAAACGGGGCTACGTGTCTTTTGTGATAACGCCTCGGCGTCGCTAAAAACCATGCGGGCTGTTTTGTTGCGCCGGAGTCGTTCACTAGAAGACTTTCCGCTTCCTTCTGGAAGAATATGACGGAGGAAGCGACGCGCATAGGTCAGATCAGGGATATATTCACCAACGCAGCCCTTGAGATCGGCAATGTCGCGTTTAACCTCTTCAAGATCATTTTCTTTTAAGTTATCGAATACTTTACTTATATTGATTTCGACGACTTTCAGAATCCCCAGAAAAAGATGAGCAGGCTTTATCGTATCTTGCTTAAGATTTAACGCTTCTAGTTCTGCAATTCGCCAAACTAGCAGAAGGGATTTCGAATGCCGAATCATCCTACATAACATCTTTCCATATATTTTGAGTTTTGGCGTGCTGCTTACCCCGAACAGGGAATCGTCCGATCACAATAAGTTCCTCAGCCTGTCTGCGACAGGCGGCCACCCGGCACCAAGAGCTCTTTGCCCCAAAGAATATTCCCAGCCAAAGCAAGTTCGGCAGCACGAGTGAACCTCATTCTGAAAGAGTATTCACGGTTTATTTCATCGGACAGCATTTCTTCATAAGAAGACATACAATTCCTAAATCAATGTACTTCCGACACCTCGTGGATCTTCCTCAATAAATTGTGACGGAAGCAGTTCGCGAAGCTGGCCCACCACATTTCGGAGGCCATTTACGTTATTTTCCTGTAAATAACGCTGCCCCATGTCAAAGAGCCGCTCGGCCTTGCTTTGATCATTCATTTGGGGGCGTTTCTTTTCCAAATCGCTGAATCGATTGACCCAGTACGACGGAAGTGATGACAGCACCTGATAATATAGGCCTTGAACCTGACTGAGTTTTTTACCCAGTCGCTCTGTTTTCCGCTGCTGCATGATTTCATCCGCCTCGGCTCTTAGCTCATCATGACGCTTCTGTTGTTCATCTGTCCCATGTTGGGCAACCAGCTTATTAAGGTCCTCAAGCCAATCGTTAATTTCGACCACCAAAGCAGGCCATTTTAGGTTTGTTTCGGCGGCATCCAAATTAAGCTTTAACTCCAAAAGCCGTTTTTCGGCTTTCTCAGCTGCATCAGGATCACCTTTTGCTGCAGCAACGGCTTCTTCTATTTCTTTAACTAGCTCTGATGAGCGAAGCACCTCCAAGTCATCCACGGTTTTACTATCCTCTCCATTTTCAGCCTGTTTCAGAAGCGAATGAAGTCGTTTTAGTTCTTTTTCGTAATCCTCTTTTATATCGGTTGGGGATAGTGTTTTTTTACGCAGATCGAACTGATGTTCAAATTCTTCATCCAAAGCTGTTACATAAGCAATGACAGTAATAAGTCTTGATTCGTCAATCTTTAAGGTGATTTCCACTTCTGACCCGGCAGGCAAATCACGCTTAATCATTGTTGACGTGATATGAAATGAGCCAACAAGACGGTTCCTATCTGCTAATTCGTTTTCCCCTTCGATAAGCGGAATGATAATTGCCGCGCCTGTATCTCCGACTTTTATTGGCTTGGTGGTTTGGTACGTACGTTTGCCTTTTAAGGGAAGACCTGAACCCTTTTTGAAAAATGTGTCGCAGCCATTCCCAACCAAGGCTGCTCCAATACTATTAATAAGTGGCTGCTCCTCAATGACCGCGCCGACGGTATAAACAAGATGATCGGGTACCGTTTTTTGACGCGAACCAGTAGAATTAAACAACTCTATCGAAAAGATATTCCTTTCCCTTTTTTCAGCATGCAGATTAAGCATAAATGCACCATCATTTCGTAATGTGATCCGTCCGCTTCTCCATTGGGATTTATTATTCACCAGCTCTATAGTAAATCCTTCAACTTTATCACCCGAAGGACTGGAAACTTTTCCTCCGACACTTGGATCAGTTTCATGCCCGACAGGTTTATACTTCAGATCAATTTGATATTCTCCAACTTTTGCAGCTTTTAGAAGTCTGGGATTTAGCTTTTGAGTCCCCGCAAAAACCGCTGCGCCTTTTGCCACAACGGTCAGTGGATCAACACTGTGATCAATGGGAATACCCAGGCCAGCATTTAGTATTTCACGAAAATAGGGGGCTTTTGTCGGACCACCCACCAGAATAACTTTTTGGACCGCGCTAGGATTAAGTTTTTTATCCTGTAAGACTTTTTGACAGATTCCAATGGAACGCTTAATCAGGGGTTGTGCAATTTTAACCACATCTGACCGCGTTAGTGCAATCTCCTCTCCATCAACCTCATTACCAGAATCATCTTCAAATGTGCATTCCGTTAGGGTAGTTGATTCTTTTGTGGTTAACTCGATTTTAGCTATTTCCACCGATCTTTTGAGTTTTAGTAGTTCACGCTCCCACCTGGCATTTCCTCGCTTGAATTCGGGCAAATCATGATTTTGGGCCAGTTTTGGCGCCACGAGCCTTTCCAATATTGCCCAATCGATATCCGAACCGCCAAGAAAGTTGTCCCCTCCGTGATGGACGACATTTATCAAGCCTTCTTCCGCTTTAATTAGAGCGGCATCGAAAGTCCCACCACCAAAATCATAAACAAGCCAGTAAGCTTTTTCCGAATCCACTTGAAAACCGTAGGCCAGAGCAGCCGCAACGGGCTCTTGAAGCAGTGGACTGCCCTTGAACCCCGCTAATTCAGCTGCTTTGCGTGTGGCGTCGCATTGATGAAGCTCAAATGCTGCTGGAACTGTAATAACCGCTGCTTGAATTTCCTCACCCGTGGCTCGCGAAACATCCGACCGAAGTGACTTCAGAATCTCGGAAGATAGTTCCTCCGGTTTTTTCTTCAACCCGCTAGTCTTAAAAGAATAGGTAAAGTCAGTTCCCATTCTTCGCTTAAACTCCACGTAAGCATCTTTTGGTTTATCGATAATAGCGTTTTTTGCACGAGTCCCGACAAAGACTTGTCCGCTTTTGCCGTAACTGACAGCAGAAGGAGTTACGTCCTGATCATCATTATTTTTGACGATTTCGGTTGAGACCCCTTTAAGAACAGCAACAGCACTGTTTGTGGTCCCAAGATCAATTCCAAAGTCAACGGTTGTTCGGTTCATGATTCTCCTTTTAATTTTTTGTTATTGGGGTAGCGATTTCGACTTCTCCAGGATAGATATGGTTGTTCCACTTGACGGTTGGGCGAAGAGTTTCAAGCACACGCTCTTTGTTTATTCCTTCCTGTGGCTTTGTTGCGACTACTTTTTCCGGTAATCCGTAGTCGAAGGGCTCACCTGTACGGTCGATTATTTCAATTCCAAGCTGAGTCAGTGCATTGTAAATGGATTCTAGATATCGAGCAACTTTTTTGATGTCTTCCTTACCGAGTTCTTCCTTAGGATCTTTGGAAAGCGAATCCGTTATTCTTGTTTTTATCCGCCATATGCTAATAACAATTGTCAGAATCTGATCAGGATCTAGAACTGGGAAGGTCACAGCAGTTTTAATTGCTGGTGACATAGCTTTGTTAGCATTGTTTGTTTCAACTAGCTTTTTAGCAAGCTCTTTTGCTAACTCAATTCCAGTTGTATATTTTTTCTTTGATATTAATAGCTTTTTCGGTTTTTTCATTTTGTTCTTTTTATTTCTTTGCTTTAAGTTCCATTAGCTTCTGAACGATTTGCTCAAAAATAGCAGCATTCCATACTTCCCTTACACTTGACGATTCAGAGATACCTTTGTCTGTTACAGAACGTACGGTTAGTATACCGGCGTTTGTGCCATAACGAATGTCTTTCCATGGAACTAGATGTTCTTTTTTCCATAAAAGAATTCCGGAGTGCATGTAGACTCCATCAGCGGCGATACGCATTTCTCCCAAAGGCAATATTTGTCCTGACAATATGTTTTTAGCTGTTCTTTTAACTAGACCAGGCAATGCATGATTAAATATTCCGTTCAGTATTGTTTTGTAGTCAGCTTCGGCCTGTTCTTTGCTCCGCATGAAACGTTTGCACTCAATATCGATTTGCCCGCCATCTCCAGTCGCGCTTATTAAGAATGATATAGACGTCTGTATGCCATTAGTATATTGAGTAAAGCGACCATAGCGTATTCCTGTTATTTCGGATATTTTTATCTCTGTGCTATTGTAGCGAAATACACAAGAGTTAATTTCAACTTCATCCCCGCGGATTTTTAGACTTACCTCATTTTTTTTTCGTTCTGAATAGTTTTTTTCAATTTGCCGAACGTCTTTTTCCAAACGTTTTTTAAGCTCCGCAGTTTTAACTAGTTTTGCAGCCATCTGGATGGCTTTTAAAGATGTTTCAAAGTCCTCATCATCATTATGAGCATCAATAGATATTTGACGCAAAACGATGGCGATAGAGTTTGACATTTCGTTGGTCAAAGAACTTTGATCCCCTTGTGCTTCAGTCGAAGCAAGCAAATGTGGCATTATTTGCTGTTTTAGCTGCGAAAACCTTAGATCGGCTTTCTCTTTACTATCTTGGATTTTTTTTAACTTCGCATAGAATGGTTCGAGTGTTTTCACCAGAATATTGCCTTCCGCAACTTCAATGCCTTTCTGAATACGCTGACGAACGTCCATTCCCGTCGCAAACTGTAAACATTCTTTTATTCTAGCCACGAAAGCCTCGTTATCTTTTGTTTTGTTTACGTAGTTAATTAAACAGTTGACGATCGTGATAGCCACTTCATCAAAGAGTTCCGTTTTGTGGTTTGAGTCTGATCCGTGGAATATTTCAAATATGCCCTGCAATGAGCAACATTGTTCAATCAGTTTGCCGGATACATCTGCGCCATTCTCCGGGTTCTTGTCACACTCGCTCTTAGCTGTCTTGATATGTTGCAATATCCGGTTGCGGATTGGGGTTAGGACATGCTCGGCTGTTCTTTCGACATCATCAAGGCCCGGATGAGTCTCCTTCATGAATTCGATATGAGTTTTTGCCCATTCCGTCCTTCCCTGTTCTGCGAACCTTAAAGCGACCTCAGCATTGATTTTATCCAATGCTTCTGGGAAGGCTTCTCGCATTCGCCGAGCAAAACCCGTAGTTAGACGGGGATCATCCAAACTGCGGATGCGTGCTTTCAAGGCCTCCCAAATGCGATCATCCGTGGCTATTTTTTCCCATCGGGAAAAGGATTCTTTCCAATAGCCTTTGATTTTGTTTTCCCGTTCTTCGTCAACTTCGGAAGAGAAATGGTAATGCGTCCAGTCCAGTGCAACCATATGCATCATGACGGCTATATTGTGCCACGCAATGTAGTCATGATCTGGACTTGTTTCCAGGCGCGTCCAGATGTCATAAGCTGTCCCCGAATCACCAGCTAGAATAGCTTGGATTGCAGGATCGTTGGTGCTTTTCCCAATTTCCTTCGGCCAGAACCAAAAGAATTCATCCACTAGGCGATGTTCCGGCTCCTTGAGGCGTTGCATGGCTTCTCGGATTTGATCCACCGAAGGAGGCGGCTCAAGAGCAAAAGCCGCAGGATTGGCACCTTGACCGTACCCAAGTTCTTCCATCATTTTCAGCTTGTCCGCGTGTTTTTTGATTTCTTTTTCCGAGGCATCTACGGGAAGGCCTGTGATGCGAAAGGTGTTTTCGCGGTAGATATTTAAGTTTGCGGCCTGAATCAAAGGCAGGCAGTCCTTTGATTCTTTTTTGCCTGCTTCGTATTCGGTTTTGGGGGTCTCCATAATTACATGCTGATGCCGCATCTCCACAGTTTGACGTGGTTGGCATATTTATCGCGAAGATCAGGGCACTTGTTAAAGGCCTCCTCCATGATGTCTGCGGCATCAGCCAGCTTTCCCGCTTTTTTAAGTTTAATTGCTCTGCAGGCCATTTTTTCTCCTTCGATCTTGTTGGGGGAAGAATATTTTATGCCTAGCGCTGTTTTTGATATTTCGGAATAGCTTGTCCTTACCTTGTGCGAGTTTTTATCCAGACCAGCTTTCCATGAATCTAAAGCATCCAGCATTTCTCCGGCGTTCTGGAAGCGTTTTTCTGCTTTTACATCAAGTGCCTTTGCAATAAGGCGATCGAGAGAGCTATTTACATCGGGGTTTAGATTGGAGGCGGGCGTAATTTTTTCCTTAAAAAGGTTTTTACTACCCCATCCCAGATCACCAGGAAGATCGAAAGGAAGTCTATCCGTAAGCAGCATGTAAAGAGTAGTTCCAATAGCCCATACGTCCGCTGCGCAGGAATCGCCCTTTGTGTTAGAAAATGCCTCCGGGGGCTTGAAAGCTGGTGTTCCTGCTGCCGTTGCCAGCAGGGTTAATGGGTTGACTTTCTTGGCTAAACCAAAGTCGCTTATTCGTGCCCGCAGCCCTTCCGCCTCATAGCCAACAAGGATATTTTGCGGTTTAATGTCACGGTGAATAACGGGAGGGCTTTGACGGTGGGCCACGGAAAGACCCCGACAAGCCTGCTTCATAAGATCAATGCTGGTTTCTATTGGAATAAACTTGGTTCCATGCGAGTGCCAGAATTTTTCCAAGCTTCCACCAGGAACATTTTCCATCGTAAAATATCCGCACAATCCTTTTGGGCTTTCCAAAACATTAGCATCAAAGACGCGGACGATATTGGGATGCCCGATCCGGGAAAGCATAATAGCTTCCCCCAGCATTTCTTCAATTTCCGGTACGGTCATACCTCCACGCTTGAAAACCTTCATGGCTTGCCTGCCTAGAAAGCGATGCTTGACCCTATAAACTTCGGCAAAAGCACCCTCGCCGAGGAATCTTTCAACCTCATATGTTTCGCGGATGGTTTGTCCCTCATGAAGCAAGGCCATATAAATTATCGGATAGGGGTTCCAACTCTTATCAGTTCGGTGTTGAATTCATCAACTGCTGCATTGAAATAATCTATCTGTATTTGAATCTGACTGTTTTTACTATTGTAGGTTCGTACCTTATCGTTAAATAAATCAATTTGGTATTGGCTGGTTTTGTCGATTGTGCCCCTAAGGCGATGGATTTCCCTGCTCAAGGAATCTAGCTCTGATTGAGCCAAATTAATTGACCGTTGCTTGATTTCGAGTTGGGCCTTTTTTGCGTTTATCCGCTGGTAAGAAGCATTAGGAATGCGATATGTCCGTCCTTGCGCATCGTTGTATAGCATTGAGTCCGAACTTGCATTTTGCGAACTGTATTCAGTTTTTGTCGTATAGCTAGATGATGGATAAGTAGCTTTGGTTGGATTATAACCTGAAGGAGACTTTTTGTATAACGTTTTAGCTCGCGAATACGAATTAGATTTCGTTGGTTTACTAAAAGCGCTAATCGCAGTAATAACTATTATGACGGCCACTACAGAAGCAACTATTTTCATTAAAGTATAAGCAGAAGAATCCGACCCATAGTTTTTCTTGGGGGATGATATTTCCTCATTTTTTGAGTGTGGCGGCTGGATTAAGGAGTTGAGGGGAATCCATTCCTCCGTCCCATCCTTGCAAATAGAAAGATTAGCGGAAAACTGTCCAGCGAGTACCATTACTTCAATCAATTTTAGATCAAACGGACCACGGACATTTCCGTCATGGCTAACGTAGTAGCGCAGAGATGATTGATCTGTTTCGAGAGAAGCCATCTGATTAAAGCTATCTGATTATTTCGATTCGATTACGAAAAGGCCTAAAATTCGTCAACCGACTTTCTTTTCGTTCCAGCTGAACTGGCCTTCAGAAGGCCATAGGAATCAATTCCTCGAAAACCCATGGCTTCTAGGTGGGAACGTAGTTTAACCAAAGCCGGAGCGGATATTTTGTGGACGGCTTGTTTACTGATACCCATCTTGTTTCCGATTTCCGACAAGCTGAATCCAAGACGTATTTTCTCCAAAACACTGCGTTCACGAGGTGAAAGAGTATCCATGACTTCGCTCATAATCGAATTCGTCTCCTGCAATGCCACTTGCCTGCGAACGTCCTGACGGGAGTCTGCAAATCTGCCCGACAAGGACTTCGATGAGGACGAGCCAAATCCCGCAGCATTTTTCCAGGCAGGTGCCGAATCAAGACTTTTTGGAAACATTTTGGCCATACGAAGATGCTTAGCATAAAGGGTGTTGAGGGCATTACGGATCGATCTGGCCGCGTAAGGAATAAATTCACCTTTGGAAGGATCAAAACTTTCCACCGCCCGATTTAACGCCAAATAAGCTTCGGAAGTGGCCTCCTTAAAATCAGCCTTTGGGATGTTAAAATATTCCAGGGCAATTACTTCTGCAAGAGAAAGGTGCTCCTTAAGAAGCTCATTCTTATCCATCATTTCCGCTTAAATTACGGTTACGTGGGTGAGGTTGACGAGTTTTTTCCAAACCCGTATGGCCCTTTATGAAGGGCAAACAAAAAATAGCTTTCCTATCAGATATCCACGGCAACCTTCAGGCCCTCGAGGCGGTGCTGAAGGTTCTAGACCGGATGGAGATCCGGCGGATCGTCTGCCTCGGCGACATCGTGGGCTATGGAGCGGAACCGGAAGCCTGTGTCCGCCTTATCCAGAAACGCTGCCTCCAAGCCGTCCAAGGCAACCATGAGGCCGCCATCCTCTCCTCTCATATCCCAAGCCACTACCGGACCGAAGTCCGCGAGTCCCTAAGCCAACACCGTGGCCTCCTTACTGAACACAGCCTTCGCTACCTGGCCTCCCTACCGCTCTGCCTGAAGCACCCCTTCTTCACCGCCGCCCACGGGTCCCCCCGACGCCCCAGAAGTTTTGAGTACGTCACGGAAAAGGAGAGCGCCCGGCGTTACCTGGCCGAACCGGAGGTAATGCCTGTCTCCTTTTGCGGCCACACGCATCGTGCGGCCGTCTGGATGATGGAGGGGGACTGGGTGGAGCCCCTCCCGCCCAGCGATTTCCGGATCCGTCCCCACGCCCGTTACCTCGTGGATGTGGGGTCAGTAGGCCAGCCACGCGACCGCGACCCACGGGCCTGCGCGGTGATATACGACCCCGCCGGACGAACCGTGGAATTTCTGCGGGTGGAGTACGACATCGCCCAGGCGGCCCGAACCATCCTGGATCGGGGCGGACAGCCGTCTTTTGCAGAACGCCTGCACGAGGGAATCTGACGATGAATGGGATTTCCCTGCCGATTTTTTTAGCAGTGATGGTGATGGGGGCGGTTCTTTGCTACCTCGCGGGGCTTTTTATCATGGAAATCCTACGCGAAATCAATCCGACTTGGGTAGGGGCCGCTCCTCCCCCCCTGCCCCCCGTGCCCAGAAAAAAAACCAAGCTGATCCCGCGTCGCAAGATTCCTGCCAGACTTCTGAAATTGTCCGCCAAAGCCGGCGCGGCGGCTTTTTTGGCATGGACGACCTCTCGGCCCCTTCCCCCCGATTTGACCAGCGTGGAAGCGATCCGGATGAAGTTCTGGCCGGTCTGGGCGCGACCCGGGAACGACAACATCATTTCGAGGGCAAAGTATTGGGGGGAAAAGTTCGCCGGCAGGGAGCAGCTCCGAATCGAGGCGGTACCGGAGGATTTATGGCCACTTTGGATGCGTCAGGGCAACGAGCATATCCTCAAACAAAGGAAATTCTGGTGTGGCAGCACGGTTTAATGATGCCGCCGCTTTTTTGGTCGCGTGGGGCGTCCTCTGCCTGCCTCATCTGCAGGCAGGCCTGGGGGATCCCGAAAGGGCCTGGCGCAGCGTGGTGCTGGTCGAGGCGGACCGATACAGCGAGAACATCTGCAACCAGGGATCCGGCGTGGTGGTGGCCCCGGGGAAAATCGTGACAAACTTCCACGTGGTGGAGGGCAAGTCGAGTATCCGCATTTTCCCGCGGGGCAAGCAGTCCCTGCGGGGGGAGGCAGCGTATGTCCTCCGGGTGGATCCCCGGAGGGATCTGGCTCTCTTGGGAACCGCCGCGAACCTGCCGGTCATTTCGCCCGCACCGGAAAGCAGCGTGGCCGTGGACAAATTCGTCCATGCGATCGGGTATCCGGGCGGCTCCCGGTGCCTTTCTTCGGGACGGATCAGCGGCATCGCCAACCGGGGAAACTGCCTGATGGTGCAGACCAGCGCCGAGATCAATCCGGGCAACTCGGGGGGAGCCTTGGTCGACGAGGACGGATTGCTTGTGGGCATCAACACCCAAATCGTGCATTACGCGGATAAGACTCTTCCGGTGAACGAGGCAGTCCATGTGCGGGAGGTGCAGGCCTTCGCGATTGGTACTTCGGCCTACCGGCCACTTTCCGAGGATACGGGACGGGGAGAATCCGAAACGGCCTCCTTGCCCAGACCCTCCTACCCGGGACTCCCCGGATCAGGGGATGCAGCTTGGAGATCCCCGGGCACCCTTCCCCGCATTCCTGCCACCGGAGGATCCGATCAACCTCCCCCCGCCGAAAAGGAAAAAGCCGATGCCGGCCCACTGATGGGGGCGGTTTTTCAGGAGTGTCACACGCCCTTTGCCACCCTGAACCATCTGGGCGCAAAACTGGTCAAGTTGGACCCGGGCGGGGCGGCCGAGCACGCCGGGCTGAGATTGGGGGATATCATCATGGTGATGGACGACATTCCGGTGGGTCCGGTACGGGGCTTTGCCTTGGCCGTGCGGGCCAAAAAACCGGGAGGCCGGGTGGAACTCCAGCTGCTCCGGGAGGGTCTCTACAAGGAGGTGGTGGTCATCCTGGGAAACCAATGGAGAGGCACGGCCGAGCTGCCACGCAAGACCCATCCCCGCGATCTCACCGTGGACGATTGCCCTCCCCAGCATGACCGGGGAAGACTGGGATTGATGGTGGGCCCGTGCCCCGCCTACCTGAGACTTCCGGCGGAAGCCGGGTCACTGAGGGTGCTCTCGGTAACCCCCGGCCTGAGCGCCGACCGGGCGGGCATCCGGGAAGGGGACGTGATTCTCGGGCTGAACGGCAAAGCTCCCGGCAATTCCTATCTTTTTGTCCTTCAATTGTACGCCTTGAGAGCGGGCGAATGCGCCACCCTGACAATCACCAGGAAGGGGAAAACGGAGAACATCCGGGTGACGGTGGGATGGGGCTCATGAAATTTTCCCAATCCTTAACGGGGATCGTAATTTTTCTCCTACTCCAGGCCGGGCCTCCCCTCCGGGCAAATGAGATTACCGAAATTTCCGCACCGATCCGACGGGACGCAGGGGAATATCCCGTCAAGATCGGTGGAGCACCCATGGATGAGGGAACGTCTTCGGCAACCGCCCGTCGTACCGACCAATTTCACGGCTGGAGGCTTCCCGCCCCCGCCGCCCATCGCCCCGTTCACATCCGCGAAATTGTAAGGATGCCGGCACCCGGAACCTGGACACTCTGGGATTGCGGAAAAAAATCAACGGTTTCCCAGGACAAAACGTCCTGCGAAACCACTTGGACCCAGTATCCCTTGGGAGGTTGGCTAAAAAACGAATGGGTCATCTGTCCGGAGGATCCCCGTGGTTGGTACTTTTTTGAGGTTTATTTCGACGGGCGTCTGGCCGCGAAAATCCCCTTCGAGGTGAAATGACCCCGGCTCTCTTCCTGGCTTGGAACACTTTTCAGGCCTTTTTTTTGCCCGAGGAGGTGACGATGGCAACCCTGGCTACCGCCGCCTTTTTGACGCTGACGGGTCCAGCCCCTTCCCCCGAAGGCGATATTGAGAGACTCCTTCCCCACGGGAGTCTTGCGGAAGAGGACCCCGCCGAAATGGAGGAGTGTTACCGGAAACTTTGGGCAACCTACCGCTTCCGGTTGGCCCGATACCGGCTGGATCGGGGGCAGGTTCCCTATCTCACGGCCTCCACGCGGATGGGGGACGGGATTTTCTTTGTTTTCCTGAATGCCCGAAAGGATTCTGACAGGCTTCGCACACAAACCGCCATCGATAAGCTCTGGCTGGGAGCCTTTTCCGTCGATACCAACACCGGGGAGTGCTTCACCTACGGAAGCATTTATGGGGACGAGGAAAGGATTTATCCCGAGACATGGAAAATCCTATGGATTGAGTTCCTTCGAAAAATAGATCCACAAAAGAATCATTGAATGGCCTTTTTAAAGGTCGAACAGCCCGGATGGATCAAACCTTCTTTTTGCCGTTGCCTTAAATCAACTCACATACTCGTTTTTATGCTCCGAAGAAAAAATTGGGTTACTTTGGTTCTAAGAGGTCGATCCGCGTCACATTTTAAGTCGTTGAGAGTCAATTAGAGTAGTTGTGCTTGTTGATTATACGTGACTTAGGAGACAGCAAATGCCTTGTTCCAAGGCGACCCAATCGTGAGAAGCGACTCCGTCACCCGCACCTACCCATCATCAAAAAACACCTCGTCACCCTCGACCCCTCGATCACCCCCAGCTCCTGGGAAGGCGGGGTTTTACCCGCAGAACTGCCAAACTAAACGGCTCATCCTCTAGTCCCACATAGGCCTTGAATGAGGGTCTATTTTCATTTTCGAACCGCACTTGGGACAACGGGTCCTGCCGGCATAGAATTTCTTCAGGTTTTGGCCCTTGCACTCATCACACCTCGGTTCGATGGGCTTAACATCCGGCGAAGGGGCAATCACGACATCCATCAGCTCCTTGCAATCCAG
>Ga0214917_10004003_pt1 | contig 16698 bp, 15 predicted proteins | sample LL_1208_BB_MetaG_FD_177983 | JGI IMG/M metagenome (GOLD analysis project Ga0214917, IMG submission 177983) | Freshwater microbial communities from Lake Lanier, Atlanta, Georgia, United States - LL_1208_BB | ecosystem: Environmental > Aquatic > Freshwater > Lake | place: USA: Georgia | collected... | reverse complement strand
ATGGGGAACCCATGTCATAAATGACACGCTAAAAAAAACGTGTTTTGAGACCGATTCCTAAATACCCCTGAGAAAATATCGCCCGCCAATAAAATAATTCAGTGTATTGCCACTCGTATATGGTCAGGCAACTGGTCGCCTCCCTCTCACTGCCACTGCATATATGCTCACAACTCATTTATTGACTGCATACCAACCGGTATAACACACTCATATCTCGACTCTGCTGCATATATGCAGTGTATATACCAAGTAATGCATACCATTTTAGATGCAGTATATGTATACCGACGAATACTGCATTATACAGCATATATGCAGTGGATAATATATGACTATGATAATAATGTATATATCGAGTGGTATTATAGTATTATATATTCAGCAGCATAATTGCAGTGACAATATTTTATATATTATTTTATTATGGTAACACCGAGCGACCGAACCGGGCCCCGGGCCCGCCCGAAGGGCGGAATCTCTCAATCATGCAGTTGCCAATTGGCAAAAAAAATCGTTTGTATATACTATAGTTGAGAAATTTTTCCTATATACCTAAATATGTGGTATTTGTAATTACAAATAAAAATACAAAGTGCAGAATTGTATTTACATTTTATAATTATTACTGCATTTATCGTGTTAATATAATATATTTAGGTATATTATATTATGCCTCGACATAAATATTCCTACTATACAAAATATTACGACTACTCTGACTATTCTGACCACTCTGATTGTGATGAAAAACGAGAGAAAAAATGTAACTGTGATAAATGCTATAAAAAAAGAAGTGAAAAATCTTCATCAAGCAGTTCTGAGAAGCAATGTAAGTGTGATAAATGCTATAAATCCAATAAATGTGAGAAAAATGAGAGAAAATGCAAATGCTCTCGTTGCGAAACTCCTGACAAATGTTGTAAAGACGATTCATGTGAAAAAGATGGTCAAACCATTGTAATGATTATCAATCCTCGATAATTACAATTGTATTTTTATAGTTACAGTTGTAATTTATGACTGCATATATCGTGTGAACTATTTAGGCAAAATATTTTTTTGCTGATAAATAATATCATTGTTATATTATAGACATATATAATTATATGCCAAAAACCGATTGTTACGATTCCGAAGAAGAAGAATGCTCCCGTAAAATTTATAAAAATTGTAGTAATACATCTCCTAAAAAAAAGTGTAAAATAGAGAATAGTTGCAAAGAATTCAAAAAATGTAGAGATGGGAAAGATGGAAAAGATGGGAGAAATGGACTTGATGGTAAAGATGGAAAAGATGGTGTAAATGGAAAGGATGGTAAATGTGGAAGAGATGGGAAAGATGGTCGTGACGGTAAAGACGGGGAGAACGGAAAAGATGGTGAAGATGGCAGAGATGGTCGTGACGGCAAAGATGGTAAAGACGGCAAAGATGGAGAGAATGGAAAAGATGGTGAAGATGGCAGAGATGGTAGAAATGGTAAGGACGGTGAAGATGGTAGAGATGGCAAGGATGGTAAAGATGGTAAAGATGGTAAAGATGGAGAAGATGGTTGTGATGGAGAGGACGGATGTGATGGAAAAGATGGCAAAGATGGTTGCGACGGGTGTGATGGACCACCTGGTCCTCCCGGACCAAGGGGATATCACGGTAAAGATGGTTGTGATGGCCCTCCTGGACCTCCTGGACCACGTGGATGCTGTGGGGATGATGGTTCAACTGGTCCTACCGGCCCTCATGGATGTCGCGGTCACGAAGGACCCACCGGGTCCCCGGGTCCAACTGGCTCTCAAGGTGAATCTGGTTCCCAAGGTCCAACCGGGTCCCAAGGTCCAGCCGGCTCTCAAGGTCCAACCGGTTCTCAAGGTCCAACTGGCTCCCAAGGACCAACCGGTTCTCAAGGTGAATCTGGGTCCCAAGGACCAACTGGCTCTCCGGGTCCAACCGGCTCTCAAGGTCCAACCGGTTCTCAAGGTCCAACTGGTTCTCCGGGTCCAACCGGGTCCCAAGGGCCAACTGGCTCTATAGGCCCTACTGGTGCATCTAGCATATTAAATTTTGCAGATTTTTATGGATTAATGAGTGGGGTTTCTGGAGAAGATAATGATAATCCGGATTCAATTGACCCCGGTTCAGCTGTTCACTTTCCAAGACCTTCTATAAATCCATATGGGTCAATACAAAGGTCCGCTGGTAGTCCATTTGAATTTTTATTACCTCCAAACAGTATTTTTGAAATCACTTTCCAAGTTACCGTTCAAAATACTGGTGAATTAGTTATTGTATTAAATGGTGAAGAACTATCACAAACCGTTGTTGGTAAATCTGGAGGCGGTTTTATAGTTGGTATGTCTATTATTGCAACACCATCCGGCGACCAATCTACATTAAGTATTCATAATCCATCAACTGCTTCTGCTGGAGGAATTAAAATCGACGAAGCTACCGGAGCATTGTCACAACCATTATCATGTCATTTAATTATTAAACAATTATCATAATTTCATAACTCATATATGATTTCATATAATGTATTTTAGGCATTTGAAAAATATAAAATATAGAGAAATATCTCAACAATTATTATAATGAAAAACGAAATCATTCGTCGTCTTTATGAATTTAGATATTATATCTATGTGCTGGTATTTGTTTTGGTAATAAATATGTTGTATGCATATGCAACGCGTTTCGAAAAAACCATAAAAATAAAAGAGACCAACGTATTTCGTGGAAAATATGGTATAAATACAGTTGCTGATACAGATGGAAATTTATATTCTGTAAAAAATTCTTTGTTTTATTTGTTCTTCAATAGCACAGAATTATATACAAGCTTTGATGCAGGAAATTCATATAAGATAACTGGATATGGTTATAGAATTCCAGTAATAAATGAATATCCTAATATTATTCGTGCAGAAAAAGTGTAATACAAATTGATAAATATTATGTATAGTTAGCCAGTAAAATGCAGACAAGTTTGATGATATTATTTATATAAATAACTGCATATTTTTATAAATAGGGATTAAGAAAAAGGGCTTTCTAGATTCATTTCCAGATTTCGATTCTGACATTTTTGACATTTTTAAAAATGTCAGAATTATAAAACCGGGTCTTAGAATTTGTCAAAAAATGTGTTTGTGACTGATATGCTTTGAAATCGAAAATTATATTTTTTGTATGACTGCATATTTTTTTTTATTATTTTTACGGAAAATGATTTAGACATTTTTTCTTGTAGCATTATATACATTTTATTAATATAAATGCTACATAAAAAAATTAGAAAACAATATATATGTGAACATTGTAACTTTATATGCAGTTACAAGAGTAATTATATGGTTCATTTATCTACCCAGAAGCATATTAACAAATTAAATGCTATACAAAAAAATGTGGATGACTATAAATGTCAATGTGGGTCTACCTATAAACATTCATCAAGCTATTATCGTCACGCAAAATCGTGCACCTACATTAAACCAGATACAACCACCACAGAACCTATAACTCAAGAACCAGTTCATGTAGGAACCAAAGACACAGAAACCAATTGGATCGAAATCATACAAATGCTAATTAAAGAGAACCAAGAAATACGTAATGCTATGCTTATCCAAACAAATACAATGGTGGAACAACATAAAGCATTGACCGAGCAAAATAAAACATTGACGGAGATTGTCAAGAACCAACAGCCCTCTAATACCAATAGTCATAATACTAACTCACATAATAAGAATTACAATATTACTATGTTCCTTGCCGACAAATGCAAGGACGCCCAGAACATGAGTGAGTTCATTGAAGTTGTGAAATCAAAGGTGGATATGATGGAAATATATGAACATGGCTATGTGAATGGCATTTCAAAACTCTTTATCGAGGAATTAAAATCCATGGAGGTTACCGAGCGCCCTCTTCATTGCACTGATGAACGCCGTAATACATTCTATGTTCACAATAATGATACTTGGAACAAAGATGACGACTTGAAAGATACCAAGAAAGCAATTAGTGATATTAGCCAAACCAATTTACGACAATGTGTAGATTGGTCCAATAATGTTCCAGAAGGGGATGCTGAAAGAGAAGAACATATAACAAAATCAATCCAAATTTGCAAAGAAGCATGCAGTGGTGATGATAAGAACAATGAAAAAATTATCAAGAATATTAGTAAAGAGATACCACTAAACAAACAAGTTATCAGTGATATATTGGTATAATATTGTATTTCATTTAAAAGCATTTGTGGTTTGCATTATAATAAACGAATACCCTTTTTTGTTACCATATTGAATCTTGAAAAAAAGGCCTTTCTAGATTCATTTCCAGATTTCGATTCTGACATTTTTGACATTTTTAAAAATGTCAGAATTATAAAACCGGGTCTTAGAATTTGCCAAAAAAAGCGGTTGTGACTGAAATGCTTTGAAATGGAAAAATGTAAAAAATATATGACTGCATATTTTTTTTTTATTATTTATACGAAAAAGGATTTAGGCATTTTTTGAATCTTAAAAAAATCTTAAAATAATTTTATGATTTAATAATATAAATATAAGATTATTATAATATTTATAATGCCAAAAACTGAAATTGATTACTCTAATACTATTATTTACAAGATCACTTGCAAAGATCCTACCATAAAAGATGTATATGTGGGTCATACTACTAATTTTGTGCAAAGAAAACATTGTCATAAACAATCCTGTATAAATCCAAACTCATCAAATTATAAATGCAAATTATATGAAACTATTCGAAGTACCGGTGGATGGACCAATTGGAGTATGGAAATTATTAATTTCTTTAACTGCAGAGACCATTATGAAGCAAGAATAAAAGAACAAGAATATTTTGTATTACTAAATGCAACCCTAAATAGCATTGAACCATTGCCAAAACCAAAAGAAGTAATTCTGGCAAATACATTTATTAAAGAAACAGCTACTACAAATATAGATAATTCTAAAATTAAACCAAAGTATATGAAAAAAATATTTTGTGAAAAATGTAATATTGAATGCCTTAAAACCGAATGGGCAAGTCATATCTTATCCGATGGTCACAAACAAAAATCAAATGCATCAAAAAATGCCAAACAATATACTTGTGAAAAATGCAATTTCATATGCAGTAAACAAAGTAATTATAATACTCATATAATGACTCGAAAACATAAAATGATACAAAATGATACATCCACTACCATTCAAAAAATGTATAAATGTCATTGTGGATGTACATATAAATACTCTTCTGGATACTACCGTCACAAGAAAACTTGCATCCATGATGTTTCAGTAGAACCTATAGTTGCAGAACCTATAACTCAAGAACCAGTTCATGTAGGTCCCAAAGACACAGAAACCAATTGGATCGAAATCATACAAATGCTAATCAAAGAGAACCAAGAAATACGTAATGCTATGCTTATCCAAACAAATACAATGGTGGAACAACATAAAGCATTGACTGAGCAAAATAAAACATTGACTGAGATCGTGAAGAACCAACAACCCTCTAATACCAATACCAATAGTCATAATACTAACTCACATAATAAGAATTACAATATTACCATGTTCCTTGCCGACAAATGCAAGGACGCCCAGAACATGAGTGAGTTCATTGAAGTTGTTAAATCAAAGGTTGATATGATGGAAATATATGAACACGGGTACGTAAATGGAATATCCAAACTCTTTATCGAGGAATTAAAATCCATGGAAGTTACCGAACGTCCTCTTCATTGCACTGATGAACGCCGGAATACATTCTATGTTCACAATAATGATTCTTGGAACAAAGATGATGACCTGAAAGATACCAAGAAAGCAATTAGTGATGTTAGTCAAACCAATTTACGACAATGTGTAGATTGGTCCAAGAATGTTCCAGAAGGGGATGCTGAAAGAGAAGACCATATAACAAAATCAATCCAAATTTGCAAAGAAGCATGCAGTGGTGATGATAAGAACAATGAAAAAATCATCAAGAATATTAGTAAAGAGATACCACTAAACAAACAAGTTATCAGTGATATATTGGTATAACATTGTATTTCATTTAAAAGCATTTGTGGTTTGCCATATAGTGAATGAATACAACTTTTTTGTTACCATATTGAATCTTGAAAAAAAGGCCTTTCTAGATTCATTTCGAGATTTTCATTTTGGACATTTTTAAAAATGTCCATTTTATAAAAACGGGTCCTCAAATTTGCAAAAAAAGTGTTTGTGACCATAACGAGTGAGAATTTATTTTTCTATGAAAACTTTGTGACCAAAACTTTTTTGGTATTTATACTTTTTGGTTTATAAGATTTGGAAACAAAAAGTATAAAAAGTATAAGCGTTTTTATTTTTTAAAATTTGTTATCATAAATGATTTCAATAAATCATTTATGAATTTCGAAATGACTGCGTTTTTCAAAATGGAAACCAAATGGAAACCAAATGGAAAATAAATGGAAACCAAATGGAAACCAAATGGAAACCAAAAGTATTAAAAGCATTTTACTAGTCATTTGTTACCATTGAAAAACTGCATTACTGCATATACGAGCAAAACATATACAACTGGTCATCGAATTTACCAAAACAGGTGGTTGACTGTGAGATACATTTGAATATAACATTATATTTTTATGATTTGTGATTTAGGCATTTTTTTTAAATCTTAAAAAAATCATAAAACTATTTTGTGATAATATAATATAAATATAAGATTATTATAACATTTACAATGCCAAAAACTGAAATTGATTACTCTAATACTATTATTTACAAGATAACTTGCAAAGATCCTACCATAAAAGATGTATATGTAGGTCATACTACTAATTTTGTGCAAAGAAAACATCATCATAAACAATCCTGTATAAATCCAAATTCACCAAATTATAAATACAAATTATATGAAACTATTCGAACTACCGGTGGATGGACCAATTGGAGTATGGAAATTATTAATATCTTTAACTGCAGAGATCATTATGAAGCAAGAATAAAAGAACAAGAATATTTTGTATTACTAAATGCAACCCTAAATAGCATTGAACCATTACCAAAGCCAAAAGAAGTGAACCAGCAAAATATATTTATTGAAGAACCAGCTACTACAAATATAGATAATCCTAATAATAAAGATATCAGCATACAAAAAGATAAACATTACAAATGTCAATATTGCAATTATGTAACTGATATAAAACAAAATATAAACAAACACATGAGCACATCAAAACATAGTAAAAAAATAGAACCAGTAGAATCATCCAAATTAAAATGCAATATATGTAATAAAGAATATAAAAATCGTAGTGGATTATGGAAACATAATAAAACATGTATTGAAAACCAGGATAATCGTCATCACAATAATAATAACTTAACAAACGAAAATATGGAATTTAAAAATCCGGCAGTATCTACTGATATGATTATTGATTTTATAAAACAAAACAATGAACTAAAAAAGATGTTAATGGACCAAACAAATACGATGATTGAACAAAATAAAAAAATCATCGAATTGTCACAAAACAATCAAGTGATAAATAATACAACCAATAATCAAACAAACACGCAGTTCAATTTAAACTTATTTTTGAATGAGAAATGTAAAAATGCAATAAATTTAGTTGATTTCGTTGAAAATTTGAAAATAACCTTTGATGATTTGGAGAATGTAGGCAATACTGGATATGTAAACGGTATTACCCAAATATTCATGAATGGATTGAAAAAATTAGATTTGTATACAAGACCGGTGCATTGCACCGATATCAAGAGAGACACATTGTATATTCGAGAGCAAAATGAATGGATTAAAGAAGACCCTGAATTGCAAAAAATAAAGGCCGCTATAAAAAAAATCGCTTTCAAAAATGTTCAGCAAATAAGCGCCTGGAATAATTTGCATCCAAATATGCAAATATTGGACTCGGACGAATTTAATATGGCATTCAATATTATGCAAGAATCGCTAGGTGGTCCGTTAGGCACCGATGTTGAAAAGAAAAACGACAAAATTGTCAAAAATATTGCCAAAAGTGTCTTTATCGACCGGCAAATGGTGGTGTAATTATTATATTACAACAAAATCATATAAAATATAAATCATATTGTATAAAATATAATATAATTTATATGAATAAATTATTGATAGAAGTTGGCGCTTTTGATGGCAGTGATAGTTTAAGATATCATAGTAATGGATATGATGTATATACCTTCGAACCAAATAAAAATTCGTTTCAAGAACTTTATGAAAGAACAAAAGACATTCATAACTATACTGTTATTGAAAAAGCGGTTTGTTTAACTAATGGAAAAACTACATTTAATATTAGTAAACAAGGTGGCGCATCATCGATTTTACCATTTAGACCAGATGAGGAATTAATTAAAACATGGAATGGTAGAATAGATGTACAATATTCTGGCGAATCATATGAAGTAAGTACCACTCGTTTAGATACATTTATAGAAGAATATGGGTTACAAAATAGAACAATTGATTTTATTCATATAGATGCACAAGGTGTTGATTTAGATGTTTTACAAAGTTTAGGTAAATATATTGAAAATGTAAAAGAGGGTGTAATAGAGACAGTGCTTTATGAAGAAAAAAGCATATATGCGTCTCAAAATAATAATGTTTTTGAAAACGTTAAGAAATTTTTAAAAGAGAATCATTTCGAAATAACACGTATTGATTCAAATGACTTAGAAAATTGTGAATATAATGTTTTTTTCAAAAAGCTATAAATTATAAATTTATATGATTCAATATATAAATTTATAAACATAATGACTTGAATATAATGTGTGTTTTTATTTTTCTACTTTTACAATTTCATTCACTAATTTTGTTTGTATTTTGATTTTATTGGGAGGTGGAACCTCATCATTTGTCGTCGATTTCCATCGAATATTTTTTATATCTAATGCTCCCGCTTTTGTTTTTGGTTTGATGTATTGGTCCTCTTTCAAAAAAGAACATAATATATCTTTGAAGGAATTGCAATCCATATCTCCTATATTATCATTCTCTCTCTTAAATTGGGTCCAAATCGCGGTAGATTTCATGCTCTCTCCCGAATCCGTCTCTTCTATTTTAGAATTCCACCATTCAACAACGATACCGAAATAATTGTCGGCCAGCTTATTGGTTTCATTATTCAATATATCCCGGATATATTCATCATTTTTATCAAAATTACTACGCAATTGTGAGAGAATTGTATCTCGTTCTCTCCCGTTTTTAATCATTTTTTGTGCAATTTCTCTCACTTTCAATTCTTGCTCTCGTAATTTATTTATTTCTCTATTATCGCATTCATCATTTACCATGATTCCGTAGAGAATTTTACAACAATACCAGACCGCTCTCAACATTTCTCCCGGCTCCTCGTATTTCAAGAGAGAATTTATATAACAAATACATTTATTTTCGGTCAACCATTCAAACATGAAGGGCGCTTTATCAAATTTATCAATCATAGTATCGAGAGAAACTAACCAGGCAAAATGAATATGTTCATTTTTCTTCAAATCACGTTTGATTTTGTCCCGGGACGTGCTATTCACTTTATTGGAATATAATTTAGAATCCGCCAATATAGTGAAATCTTTGAATTTCAAGTGGAAATCGCCTTGGCCTCCTATATTATGCACATCGGCCAATTCAAATGAATCAAAATCGCGAAACGCCGCGCTCGCGATTTCTTTAAACTGGTGTTCTCCCTGTTTGCCGATACTTACGACTGATTTTTTTTGAGTAAGAATATCGATTTTTTCGAGAGCTTTGTCAAACGTCTGTTTATAATATTCATTTTGTTTATCTTTTTCATGTAATATGGTCTTCATGCTCTCTAATTCGTGGTGAATTATCTTGACTGCCTCTTCATTTATTTTAGAATTCAATTCTTTTTCGCCATCTTTTTGTTTATGCAATTCCTTTTCTAATTCTATAATACGATTCTGCATATGTTCGCGTTCTTTCATTTGAGAGGATTGAATAAATTCGAAATTTTCTTGTTGAATAGAGAGACGTTTACCGATTTGTTTTTCTATAGAATCCTCTTTTATTTTCAAATCCATTTCTAATATATTGACCTTTGCTTGTAAGTCATCGATGGTTCCTTTCATTTCACTTCGAATCTTTGAATAAATTTCATCATTGGTGAGAGAATGGATACTATTTTTCGCGGAAATGAGGGTATTATATCCCGTTTTAATTAAGAGAATTGTCTCTTGGGGGGTGAATGAATATAGTTCTTCGGGTAGACACTCATTGATTGGTATATATAATTGTATTTGTTTTACCGTGCTCTCCATTTTTACAGATATATAGAGAATTATCTCTATGTATTTTACAAATTTCATTTTCACACTTGTATTTTTGTAAATTACAATTGTGAATTTTGTAATTTTTGTAAAATAGTGATTTTTGTGATTTTACAAATAGTAATTGTAATACAATTGTAATTTTGTAATTACAGTTGTATTTTACTGGGGGATTTGAGTTTTTAAATGAGAAATTTCGGCATCCTTTCCTTGCAGAATAATTTTGAATTGGTCATTTTCTCCCTGTTTTTGAGAGATGTCGTTGTTCAATCTCTCAATTTCTCCGTGTTTTTGAGAGATATCGTTGTTCAATCTCCCAATTTCTTCATCTTTTTGAGAGATTATATTTTGAAAATGGGAAAATTCTCCTTGTTTTTGAGAGATTTCATAGTTCAATCTCTCAATTTCTCGATGTTTTTCATGTGTTTGTTGATTGAATATACTGATTTCTCTATCTCTTTCATTTAATATACTATTTAATCTCCCAATTTCTCCTTGTTTTTGAGAGATATCATTGTTCAATCTCCCGAATTCTTCATCTTTTTGGGAGATTGTATTTTGAAAATGGGAAAATTCTCCGTGTTTTTGAGAGATTTCATGGTTCAATCTCTCAATTTCTCTAGAAAATCCATCTATTTTTTGTTCATTCTCTATATTTTTATTTTTGATTGATTCGGTTTCTTGGCCATGGGTTCTAAGCATTTCTATTTCGGCATATTGTTCTTGAATTACATTTCTCAAATTATCTATATTTGTATCGTCCATAGAGAATAATGTTCGAGAGCAATCGTATATGTTTCTTGAATTTGCCACTCTTAATTTGTTCAATTCTTCTTGCATATCAGTAACCATTTGTAACAATTGGTTGGCTTTTAATTTCACACAATAATTTTCATATGATAGGGTGTTTATGATTTGGTTTTTATTCATTTCGAATATATATAGTTTTGATTTATAAAAAAATACAAATTTTACCGAATAATATTTCTAAATACAGCATAACCGCTGTAAAATCGAATTACTAATTCACAATTATGATTACAAGAGTTACAGTTGTATTTTTTGTGTCACAATTTTCACAAACTATTTTACAAATTCGTTACCATATATGCAGTCATTATATTTAGGGAAAACTTTCTATTTTTTTTCTTTTACTAGTATATAGATATTATAATGTCTACTACGCCTACAATGCCCGGTCAACCACCATACCAACAATTTCAAAGTTTTTACCCAGCAGGAGTAAATCCTTATTCACTTGATCCTGCTCAAATACTTGCTGCTATGCAAAATTCGGCTCTTACTAGTAATATTTATGACGGAACAAACAAGACCATATTTGCAGTCAGTGATACTCAAAGACAATTAACTAGCGAATTAGCTGGTGTAACGAAAGATATTAATGATTCTACAAGTAAAATTGTAGGAACCGTTGAAACCCATTCACTTGGACTACGTGACGCGATTGAACGCGGAAATGCTGGTATTTCCAGCGCCGTTGAACGTAATGGTGCAAATGGAATGAATACCACCGAACGCACTGCCGGACAAATTAGTAGTGCCGTTGAACGCAATGGTGGTAATGTGATGACCGCGATTGAACGTGTCGCGGGTGAAGGACGATTAACTACTACAGTGGTAGATGCTGCATCTAGACAAGCCGCTAACGATTCTGCTCGTGATATATTGGCTGCCGTAGAACGCAATGGAAGTGCTTCAGTAGGTGCATCAAAAGATTCGTATAACGGACTATTAGCATCCATTGAACGTAATTCTGGCGAAAACCGTATGACCACTATCACTGCTGATGGCGCGAGTCAAGCCAGATTAGCCGATGTTAGACGCGATATTACTACAAACTTAAACGCATTAGAAGGAGAAGTATTGTCTACTATGAATAAAAATCATGGTGATATGATAACCGCTGTCGGTAATTCAGCATGGGAAACTAGACAAAATCAAAATACTCACTATGCTTCTTTATTGAATGAAGGACAAAAATCAGCTGCAGCATCTGCATTACAAGGTGCTCAATTTTATTCATCATTGTTATTAGAAGGTCAAAAACTTGCACATGTTACTGACAGTAAAGCAGATGGTCATTTTGCGGCAATGGTTAGTAAACAAGATAATCATTTTGCAGCATTATTATTAGAACAACAAAAAGTAAAAGAATGTATTACCCTTCAATTACAAGAAGCTAAATATGAAGCTCTTAAGAACAAACAAGATTTATCTAAAGAAATGGGTGAATGCTGTTGCGAGATTAAACAAAAGGTCGACCAGAGAAGTCAAGATGTCATTAACACCGTTGATACTCTTGACCGTAATAGATTAAGAGATGAAGTCAATACTATTAACAACGAGAATACTATTTTGAGATTACTTGATTATGATAGAGGATACAGAGGAAGACATTCACGTTCTCGTTCTCCTAGACGAAGATCAGATTCTAGAGACCGTTGAAGGCGCGGATCTGAAGATGATTCTATATCTAGTCATCAATGCTCTGCTGAAAATGATTCGAGTGATAGTGAATCGAGCAAATCTAGTGAATCTGGCGAATCTAGTGGAAGTGCAGAATTAAACGATTCAATAAAGTCATATATCAAACATCTATTGAAACGAGTCCGCGGACCTACCGGTCCAAGAGGTAGAGATGGTCATACAGGTCCAACTGGGCCAAGGGGGTCAACCGGACCAACGGGTGAAACCGGTCCAACAGGTCCAACAGGTCCAACAGGTCCAACTGGCGAAACGGGTCCAACGGGCCAAACTGGTCCAACCGGTCAAACTGGCCAAACGGGTCCAACCGGTGAAACTGGTCCAACTGGTCCAACTGGTCAAACCGGTCCAACGGGTGCAACGGGTCAAACTGGCGAAATTGGTCCAATAGGTCCAACCGGTCAAACTGGCGAAATTGGTCCAATAGGTCCTACCGGTTCAACTGGTGCAACGGGTCAAACTGGCGAAATTGGTCCAATAGGTCCTACCGGTCAAACTGGCGAAATTGGTCCAATAGGTCCAATTGGTCCTACCGGTTCAACTGGTCCAATAGGTCCAATTGGTCCTACCGGTTCAACTGGTCCTCCCGGCGATAATTAAATAGACAATAGAATTGTCTGAAGATCGATAAAATGTTAATAATAAATAATAAATTATTATTAACCCTAACAAAAAAACGACCGTTCACTTTTTAAAAATCAAGCGAGGGTAAATATAATAAATAAATAAATCTTTAAATATATAAGTTAAAAATATATAAAATAAATTCTTATTATAATATATATTTCATAATGAAGCTTGAAATTACGAACAAAAAAATCATCGATTTTTATGAAAAAAATCCCAAATTAGATTTTGAAGCAATGAATTTGATGCTGATAGATTTTATAGACCAATTGTAATCGAATTCCAATGCATGTATATCCAGTATAAATTCACAGCTTTTGTCATCTTTGAATGAAAATAAAGAGAATATATCACAACTCAGTAATACGATTTCAAATATGGAAACATTGACCATAACAAAAGCATCTAATATTTTGCAAGGAACTCAACAGCCCATTTATAATATGTTATCATCATGTGAAGAAAGAATCAACACAAATATAAATTGTTTCAAAGATTTGACAAATTTGAACCAGACAAAACAATCGCAAATGATAAATGAGATGTATGAGTGTATAACGAAGAGAAGTCGACCATCATCACCACAAATCACGACGGAACATGGAGAAGACCAATTGATAATTTCATTAAGTCAACAATATTGCACAGCCGAATTGAATAATATACACAATTCTCAAATAATGATGAAACGACATACAAAACCAACCATATTATTGTATAATATCAATGTAGAACGAAATGTAAATCAAGACGAAATTAAACCATTTTTACAAAGTGTCGAAGAGCATAATTGTCATGGTATATTTTTATCAGAGAATTCAGGTATTGCCAGTAAAACGAATTATTCGATTGATATAACAAATGGTCATGTTCATGTATTTGTTCATAATGTAAATTATTCTATAGACAAAATTAAAATTGCCATAGATTTAATTGATAATTTATCCGTTAAAATGAAACAATTTAATTCAAATGACCGCGAAAATACGATACCCAAGGATGTATTGGATGAAATCAACAAAGATTTCCAGATGTTTTTAACGCAGAAAGAAGCCATCATGAATGTCATGAAAGAGAGCCACAAAAAAATATTGGCTCAACTAGATGAAATGAAATTTACAGCTTTGGAAAAATATTTATCCACCAAATTCACACCAACCAATATGAAACAAGGATTCAAATGTGATTTATGTAAATATTTTACTGCCAACAATTTGAAAGCATTAGCCGCCCATAAACGCGGATGTGCACGGAAAAATACAAATACTGAGAATTCAAATTTAATTGTTTCAAAGTAAAAAACGAAAAATAAAAAATTTTTTAAATATGCAACATATGCAAAAACTCATTCACAAGAATTACTATTTATAGTAAAAGTATCCCAAAATCGCAACATATATTGCATAACCAATGTTTATTTTCCAATGTTTATTTTCCAATGTTTATTTTCCAATGTTTATTTTCAATATTACATAACCAATATTTATAGTCCCTTTAGTATCATTGATAATCATAATATTATCAATGATATCGTCATAGCAATAGTTGTATTTTACAGTTGTATAAGTATTGGCAATAATTGTATTTCTCAATGCATACATGCAGCCATTTAGGAATTATTTTATTTGCATTATAAACTATATTAGTAAAGTATATAGATGCCTTCATCTTCCCATCCACCTTCTCCCAATTCCAACTCAAATTCCAATTCCAATTCTAACTCCAACTCCAATAGTCAAAGTAACGTAATCGATTCATCCTACAATCTAGTAATCGATTTATCCAGTAATATTATTACTAACGTAGTCGATATTTCATACAATAGTGTGACCGATATTTCATTCAATGTGCCAACCATTGCCACCTATATTGTAAATGAAACCGTGGTTGAACCCGGACTTGAAATAAAAAACAAAGAAGGACTTACGGCAAGCGGTGATTATGTAGCTTATACCACATTCGACACAACTCACCCCGAATTATATGACCCCCAAATTCAAGAAAAATTATTAGATACAGTTGATACTTATCCGGATGATTCAAATCCGGCAAGTGAAAACGCGATTTTATTGAGTCAAATCAAAGATTATGCCAGTAAAATCCAATGCACCGATTTCCATGGAAAAGGAAGTATTGATGATTATACCGAATTATTTCGTGCTGCGTCTAAAATTGCGAATGAGTCAAAATCAATGAGCTTAAATATCGATGTGGAAGGATTCGATGAATTCAGTAGAGCCGCTGATGAATTAAGTGAATTATTCAATGGTTTTATTATCAAATTGCAAAATGTAAATATCATTAATGATATCGATTTCTTGCGCTCTATTTCGATTGCTCTACGTAAAATATGGAATTTATCCGAAGTATTCGGTAAATTCAAACAAACCATTCTAACGACGACTACCATTCAATTTCCAAAATCAGCACATGAAACCAAAATAGTATTAGAAGGGGTGATGGACGAAGTGAATTGTGCAATGAGATATATATCACATTTTGTATCACCGAGTCAAGTGGTTCCGGTAGATGCCGATTTATCGGTGGAAGAGAAAAATATTATAGATAAAGCTGTATCTACGATTGAAAATTGGAATATAATATGTGAACAAGGGGTCACCATTGCCATGGAAAACAATCCCGATGTGAATTTTATCAAACAAGCCAGTAATGAATTAAAACAAACGACTCTACAACTCAAAAGCGCGACTGCTTCATTGAAAAGTAAATTAGCCGGATTCAATATTTGTTAGAAAAAATATATAGAATAATACACATATATATCTGTATACGCATGGATTTCACATTTGGTATAATTACCGAAGGTAGTTATGACAATTACATAAATGAAATTATAAAATCAATTGAAAATAATAAAATTCCTATTTATGAAATTATTATAGTTGGAAATACAACAATCGAACCAACTGAACATATTAAAACAATTCCATTTGATGATTCTATTAAAAGCGAATGGATTACTCGCAAAAAGAATATAGTGGTTGAACATGCACAATATGAAAATATTGTATTGTTACACGATTATGTAAAACTAAATGACGATTGGTATGAGGGATTTTTAAAATTCGGTACCGATTATGATTGGTGTATTACGCCGATTCAAAATTTGGATGGTTCTCGTTACAGAGATTATACATTATTCCCACACACAGTTGACAGTTTGAATATATAT
>Ga0214917_10004002_pt1 | contig 16702 bp, 25 predicted proteins | sample LL_1208_BB_MetaG_FD_177983 | JGI IMG/M metagenome (GOLD analysis project Ga0214917, IMG submission 177983) | Freshwater microbial communities from Lake Lanier, Atlanta, Georgia, United States - LL_1208_BB | ecosystem: Environmental > Aquatic > Freshwater > Lake | place: USA: Georgia | collected... | reverse complement strand
TAGCACCCATTGAGCCTTTATTGTAAAGGCCTTGTGTTACAAGATAACGATATCAACACCATCATTTGCTTTTGTGGCGTAATGAGTAGCCATTGCTGAAGCGACCGCTCCGCAGATAATTGCATTTGATACTTTTCGACCCATTACCCAGCCGCCATCACCGAAAGGCAACTTGACGGCGGCCAAGCAATGTTTGGTCAGCTCATCTTGTCCCGAGTGAGCCAACCGCTGAGATGAGATTGCTCCCAGTAACTCATCGCAGCTTTGCGCATAGTCAAGACCATCAATAGGTTCAGTCCGAATCCCGGCCGGGGCCAATCGCGCAGCCACCGCTGATGCAGTTCTTGCTGAATAGGCAACGAGTTGCACCCCATACTTCCGCACCCATTCCGCCAAGTCATTAGCCAAGGCTTTGTCATCTAGGTTCGCAGGATTGTGCCAAGTCTGAAGCAGAATCACTTGGAATCTGTCGCCCTCAAGCTTTTGACTTGCTACTAGCGCGGCTTGCTTGCGGTCTGGACTGAGATCGATAGCCAACCAAGTATCAGCCTCGGGATCAAGTCTGAGACCCTCGACTCGACAAGATTCCCATTGCGACGGATTGATGACTGGGTTGATGGTATCGACCCATTGACATAAGACTTCTGTGCGCACAATGTCTTCGGGATCTGATAAGACGGCGCGGATATTATCCGGATGAACCGTGTAGCCAAGTGACGGATTAGCTTGGCAGACACCTAACCAGAACTCTGGCGAGTTATCAAATTTGATTCCATTAGGCGCTGACCACTCGAACCAACCAATATCGTCGTTAGATCCGTGGATGGCTGCATAGGCTCTTTCGCGTAATTTGTTTAAGACGATTGAGTGCTGATCGCCAGCGTTCGAATAAACCCATATTTGAGGATTGGGGCTAGCCATTTGAGTATATCGCAAAGCAGACCAGACATCCTCATCTTTGTATTCGCGAGCTTCGTCTAAGTGGATAGTTTCCGGCGCTGCGATACCTCGACCAGCTGAATTATTGGCTCGGACGATATATCGACGACCTTCAGTAAATTGCAATTCTTGAAATCCCTTACTTTCCAGCTTCTTAGTAAATTCGGCGGCTAGTCGGGGAGTCTGCTCGATGATTCCGTAGATTTTGTAGAACAATTCGGCGCTTGTGGTGAGTTTATGAGCAGTATGGACTTGTAATTTCTCTTTGAGAACGTAGATTCTAAACAAAATTTGAAGCGCCATAAACGTCGATTTACCCTGCTGACGTGCGCACAAAAGGGTGACGACTGGGTGAGCCCATCGGCCGTCGGGTTTGTATTTGAGCGAGTGATGAGCTAGCCATTGCTGCCAAGGAAGCAATTCGTACCCGATTTCCTCACAAAACTTAATCATTTGCTCGCCGTGAGAGGGTAAATCGTTGAGTTTTGTGTGAATTCGTGGGCTTGGCACACCACGGTAAGCCGATTCGTCCCTAGTACGGGCTAAGGCCGTCCCAACGCTCCCAGAATCGGCCAGAAGCTCACTCATAATGTCGGGTCGTTCCATTTTCAGGGAAAATCTTCCCAATGGGGGTCGTGGGTGTCCCAGCGCTCTCAAAAAAGCGGGGGATCATACGATCTCGCTTACCACTATTGCAAGGATTACAAGCTGCGACCATATTAGACGCTTCATCTGTACCACCTTTGCTAATTGGTATCACGTGATCCACTGTAGTCGCTTCTTGACCGCAATAGTGACAAGTCCAATAGTCGCGGTCTAGCACCTCTTTGCGCACTCTTTGGTAGTAAGCAGATTGATATCTTTTGTGCGCCATCAATGCCAACCCTTACGATCAAAGTGAGCAAGAGCTTTGCAAGCATCACCATAACGATGGTGAATGTATTTAATCGAAGCTTGTATCTGTCCTCGAGGACTTAGGTCTCTGTACCAAGTAGAGCGCATCTGACCAAGGCCATAATGCGATCCATTCCTAGCCTTTGGGTTCCATCTTGACTCATAATGAATCAGCCAATTAAAGCACTCAAATTCTGACCAACTCATTTGATTGTATGCATATAACTTGAGATTCATATCTGCTTTTGATGGCGTTGTATTTATTGTCAATAGTAAAGCTGTTATTAACGTCGTAGCCATCAGGCGAAGACAATGGCCCTCCCTCAACCTCCGCTTTAGGGCCAGCTCCGCGCCCGCGCTATGGCGAGATGGTACTGCACTTGTCAAGTAGGCTAACATAATCGCAGGTCAGAGCCTTTCTAAATAGATATATTATCTTCTATCGAATCAACGTGATCATCGATGGATCTACGAATCGGGTATATATCGTCGATCATTCAAGCTCCAATACTTTCCTAACATCAATCTCTTGGCTTCCATTTAATCCAATTATGGCATTTCTTAACTTTTCCCTGCCGTCACCGTGGAATTTAGTCGTCAAATATGGCTCTGATTCGCTACCAACCAACCAATCCACTCGCTCACCATTGGGATCAATAACTAAATCATCAACGAAATTAAACTTATCCAATATCGCATCGATTGACGATTCTCTTACCGATTCAACTATCTCACTAGGTATGTTGTCTTTTACCCACTGTACAAATTGACGCTGATTCTGTACAACCCACTTAAACTTGGGCTTTGTGGTCGTTATATAGGCCACCACCTCATCGCCCAATTCAGCCTTTACTCGATCAGCGCCTAATTCATTCATTTGTGTCTGTAAATCGGCTCGCAACTCATCTTTTAAGCGCTTTGCTTGGTCTGCTAGCAGGCTAATTGCCGCTAATTTCAGACTCAGGTCTTTGATTGTCATTGTGCTCCCGTTTCTTTGCTCTGTTTAACCGGACTTCTAATGAAGCCAGATTGACGCCCATATCTCGGGCTATGAATTCTTTATCGAAGCCCCACTCAAGCATTTGCCGGATATATGCAATTGAGTGGGTGCTTCGCCTTACTTTGTCTTCCCTGCCCATCCATCCCCCTTGAAGTGTGTCGGTGTGGCCGTCCATATACGCCACATCAGCACTCCACAATGATCGCAAGTTATTTCTTTGGGTTGGTCGAATCCAAGCGCGACATCCTTGATAGCCTCACATTTATCGCACTTGAACTCATATATCGGCATCAATGAACCTTTCAAGCGTTGCATTACCGTTCCAGTAGCGCTCTTTAATGCGTTCCTGGCCATCGGCTATTTTACAGATTCGGCATTTAGCAGCTTTCATCTTGTAATTGCCGCATTGGTCGCACCGGGTTATCTGGTCTTCCTTATTGGCTACGCGTTCAGCTGGATCGATAAGTCGCTGCTCAAAACAATTCTGGCACTCCATCAACCAGACCATTTCTCCAGGCTCAATCTCGGACTCGTAAGCAGTAACACCTCGTTGTGGCGTTATCTTCTTGCATTGCGCACAATGAAACGGATGGATTTCTTCAATCACTTTTGGAACACCCATTTGCCATCTGATCCAATTCTCATCCATCGAGCTGGATGGCCAGATTTAGGCGTTGGACAGACCCAACCGCGATATTCCTTCCCTTCCTTTGTGCCTTGCTTGAGCACCATTGGGCCATCACCACCGGCACACAAGGGAATCTCATCAATTATCTCAGCGCCTAGTTGATTGGCGATTTCGCTTACATCCCAGACAATTGGTTCTGGATCGTTTGGTCGTTGCTCTTTCACAAATTCCGCAAGTTCTGGTTTTGTTGTCTGAATTGGCTTTTTAGGTGTGCCACTTGGTTTTGCAAAAAATCCAGCAAGGTTAAGAGCTCGACCCAGCGACCCAGTCTCTGCCAACTCAAGTGCGTACTGTTTTTGTTTTGACTCGCTACTAAGTCCCGTCGTCCAAGCCGCAGGATCAGCCTCAGTCCGATAAAGCTCAGTCTTAACAATATAGACATCGCAATTAGGCGTAAGTGACTCTTCCAAGACGTGAGTCTTGATTCGATAATCTGGATACGCATTAATGAACTCTTTCAATCGGTCTTGCACAGATACATAATCATCGAGGTAATTCGACATTTAACTTCTCGCTCCCTGCGAACTGTTCGATCGCATAATCTAATTGTTCTTTTAATGACCAGAATGTTCCATCTGGCCAGTTCTGCACGTCATTGGCACAAGGTTGGCAATAAAACCGCACTTGGGCCCGTCGGATAGGTGTTTCTGATTGAACGCGCCATACTGCTGGCGATTGGGCCAACGGATGCCAAGACCCGTCTTTTAATTGGCCCCAGCGGCTTTTACAAATATCGCACCATTGACGCGGATTATGATTGCGACTTAAGCTCAATGTCGTCCCAATCTTCTGGTGTACTGAATCGGCAGAGAGCCAAAATTCCGGAATATCCAATGAGATCGAGATACGAATCTTCGCGCATTGGACTTGCCACCATTCGGCTGAGTTTTGTTGCGATAAAAATAACCGCCACGTCAGATGGGTCTCGCAACTGAACACCGAGTTCTCTCGCGATTTTGTAAATTCGTAAAAGATTACTCCTCGGGTCACCATATTCGTACCCCCTGTCTTCGAGGGTGTTACGAGCGTCGTCAATCCATTCATTAAGCTCTCTCTCTGACATATTGCACCGAGGCCCTTCCTCGCTTAAAACCCTCATTAAAGGCTTTTGCTCTGACAGATACATAAGCGCGCCACAGAATAAACTGAACGCTGATGATTGATGCAAAGATGATTGCGTCTGAATATCTACTCCACATCCGCGCTCACCCCGAATCGATCTAGCCAATATGCCGATATTTCTTCACGGCTTAAACGACCTCGAGCAGACTTGCGCCCGAGTGACTCAATTGCGTATCTGCGGATTATCTGGCCTTTAACGTAATTAGCACCGTCAGACCAAGCGCCCGAAGTCGAATCAAATCGAATTACTTTCGGATTATTTATCACTTACTCTCCCGTTCTGTAACCCTTAAATGGATTTACGGGATAAATGTATTTAATTAAATCTATTTAAACAAGTAGGAGTTCGGAGTGTCGTATATCTAGGAAGCCACAAAGTTTCTCAACCTTGCCGCTATTGGCAAAGTCAGTCTTATCTGGAAGGGCCTTTAATTCCCACTCAGGCTCGTTTATAACCCCTAAATCGAACTGATAGACCCCTTGTGGGGTGGAGTTAATATAAAGCGTCCTAGCGCCCGTCCTAGCCCTTATTTCGGCCAAGTAATCCCATTTCTTCTTCTCAATCAAAAGTGTGGGGTAATGAGTGCGGCGGCACTTCATTTCGACATAAGCATCGTGGGTGATGCCGTCAGCTCGGTCGGTTGCCGATAGTGGCGTTAAGTCCGGATAAACGGCTTTAAGCGCCTCGAAGAGTTCAACCTCGCGAAGGTAAATTAGACGTCCTCTTCGCCATCTTCCCACCCGATTTTTCTAATCGGATCTTGTGGGTCGATTACCCAGTCAGGCCAAGCGCTTCGATCCATAGCAAAGGCAAGAGCTAGGCCTTCGTCCATTCCATTACGACGACAAGTCTCGTAAATCTCTTTACAGGCAATTGCCCAGAAATCGAGTTTAGTAGGCAGCTCTTTAACTGTTCGGCGAGATTTAGCCGTTTTCTTGACCGGCTTTTTAACGCGCTTTCTTGTTGCCATTAGCCCCCACCTTCCTCGATAGGGCTAATTCTAACTGAGACTCCATTTTATCAAGGCGCGACACAATGGGGATATTTTCTAATTTGATTATGTAACGAAGGCCAGCAATTAAGAGAGCGATCGATCCGAGAACCGAAGCTACGAATCCAGCGATAGTATTGGCATCCATTACCGGACTCGCCCATAACGCTCGTAGTTAGGGTTAAGCCAGTTAATAATGCTAGGCAAGACTGATACTAGCGCCGCATTTGCAATCGCATCGACATCCCAGCCCACCGCCAGGTATGTTGCGAGTGCTGTTGCTAGGAAGGTCTTGGCCCAACTTTCCGCCATCTTCTTGAGGTCGCTCATTATTGTCTCCTTCGAGGTCGAACCATTTGCCGTCATTGTCTCCCAAAGTTGTAAAGCTAATATGGAAATGCGAACGATGAGGGTTAGCGCCTTTGTATTTGCGGCGCTTCCATCCCAATATCGGACTCATAATCTTCCCATCGTAAATGATGTATTTAATGCGTTTGTCTCCGCGCTTGGCACATTTACGAATCTTCTCGACCAGCGCATAAGTTTCCTCGGGATGCGCGTTCAGGTTGGCATCTACATCTAAAGCTCTAACGATTCCGTTTCTTGGAATATGGTCAGAAGTGCCTTTGGCAATGTGACGAGCATCAGCCACCCAACCATCAGACTTACGATCGCGATCAGGGTAATCATCGTCGATTTGCTCGCGGAGTTGTTGACCCGCTTTGCATAATTTAGGCAAGACCAAGTGCTTTCAAATCATCTGTTGTTAAGCCAAGAGCTGTCAATTTTGCTTCAGCAGCAGCTTTCTTTGCTTCTTTTTCAGCTTCTAAATCAGCTAACCATTTTTCTGTTTTAGCAAAACCCTCGACAAATTCTTTTTCGCTGATAGGGGTAACACCCTGATCCCAACGTATTGAAGCATAGTCATCTCCAGTTATTACCCAACCGCCTTCTGGAACTAAAAATCTTAAAACCTGCGATCCTTTGACCATATTAAGCTCCTATTTCCATTAAAACTAATGTGCTAGTTGCGTTGCCACCGTTAGCATAAACATTTCCAAAATTTCCTTGGTTGTTTTTAAATTGAATCTTGTAAGTGATTGCTGATGTCGTAGCTGGAGAATCCAAATAAACACCATTAAACATCGAATATAAAATTAAACTGGAATTTGTATAATTTCCGCCACCCGTTGCCCAGACAACTGTGGTGTTGCGAACAATTGCATATTGAGCTTGGTTGGCGGTATTTCCATTATCTTTACCGCCGGACATTGCGAACATTGCAAGAATCTTGGATGTATTAGCGCTGGGAGTTATGCTGGCGCTCAAATTTGTATCTGCATAAGTGCTTGATGCCGATGAAACTTCTGTAGCATAAGTGCCTTGAACAACTTGTAATACTTTTCCGCTACTAGCAGGAGTAATCCATTTTAAACCCGTAGAAGTAGTTGAATCGGCACTCAATATTTGTCCATTTGACCCGACTGCTAATCTAGCTGGCGTGTCTGCGGCAGTTGCCGAAATTAAATCTCCTTTGGCATCTAAAATTGTCAAAGGGTCAACAGCAATCCAAGTAAAATCTAAATCCGTATTAGAATTTTTTGATAGGACTTGCCCAGTTGTGCCACCTTTCAAATCAAGAAAACTACTGTCGATGCTATTGCCCAAAGTGCGCATCGCGGCCGCGCCGTCTTTAACAAGATCTGTATCGTCTGGCGTTTCCCAGCCGAAGTTTGTCGTATTTGCCATTGTTCTCCTTTAGGCGACTATTGTAGCGTTGAGCCACTCCAATGTGGGGTTAATGCTATTCCAAGTCTCCGTCGCTGGTACTGAGTTCCAACGGAAAGCTTGTAGTGAATAAGCCAGCGGCGATATGTTAATGGTCAGGTTAAGTTGATTGAGAGAAGCCGTCCAAGTCCATCCCTCAACGAATCCCTGAAAAGCTCCATCGACCATATTCGTCGGTAGATTTGAGATATTGACGGGCATACCCATAAATATATTTAAAAGAGAATTTCGGTCTGCATTGTCGATTTCTGAGCTAGCTATCGGGAAAGTTATTTGCTTCATTCCAAATTGAGGGTATGCGCGAATCAGTAGATAAAACGCAGCTTGCGAGGTCGCGTCTCCGGCGTTTCGTAGGGTAGTATTAATGGTTGAGGCCAATTGACCATACAAAGCAATTGAGGCGGCGTCCGAATCGGTTATGGTTGAATTTCCTGATGCCCCATAGGCCAAAGTTATTTTATTGCGGACATCGCCAGCGCGTTTAGCGATACTTAAATTCGGGCCTATCGCGTGATCACCCGTCAAGTCAACATAACCATTTGCAGCTAGGTATTGGCTTCGGCGAGTTGAGTCGGCATAACCAATTCGCCCTTGAGCATCCTCATACAAATAGCCAAGGCCAGAAGTGGCATATGAAGTTGCCAAGTTATAAACGGTGTCATTCAAATTGTTTTGAGAATGTAGTTCGTAGTCTCCTGGTTGGTCAATTTGCCCTAATCCTGAATTTTCTGCATTGGCCCAAGTGGTTGTTGCATCGTAGTTTGCCCAAGTTGTCGCAGCTGGCACTTCGTCCCAAGAGTCAAAAAGAACAGTTGAAAGTAATTCAAAAATTCTATCGCCGTCAAATTGGTGAGCAAAATTGCCCGTGTAGGTTGCCCTAGAAAGTCTAGCCAAAGCTCCTACGCCAACAATTTGAACCCTTTGAGATAAAGCTGTAGAACCTGAATTTTGAACTGTAATGGTCAAATCGGTAAGAAAACCGCCGAATAAACTAACCCAATTGGCGTTTGTGTCTTTTACTTCAACAACGATGGGATCGTTAATTTCGTATGGGACTTGAGACTCATTAGTTTCAATAAGCGTTATATTGCAATACCCTGCGATTGGTTGAGAATAAATATCTGTACGGCCCGAAGTTATATTCAAACCGCTGAGTGTTGCGCTCGTTACGGTATAACCGTTTATTTTTACTCGGTACTCGGGACTCCAAAGGGTCATATTGCTAAGCTCTCAAGCGATCCTGTCCGGCTTTGACTTTGATTCAAGGCATCGATTACTGAACGAGTGAAGCCTTCGGTATCGATTGCAGACGGCGCATTTACGTTGATGACAATTCCGCCAGCAACTCCAGAGGTTGAGCCAGTAATTCCAGCTCCAGCGCCAGTAAGTCCGTTTGTTTGAGAAGTGACAAGGCCGCTGTTAGCAGCTCCACCTAAATTATTTTGACCAATAAGGGGAACGCAATAATTTAAAGTCCGTTTGATAACTTCCCCGTAATAGTTATATTCGACGAGGTAAACGCCTTTACCTGATGGACATTCGGACGTTTCCTGCATAATGGTCTCAGATTTCCACATTGTATTTCGGCGCTTATTTTCTGTCGCGGCATCAACACCACCGCCGCCACCACCCCCGCCACCACCGCCGCCGGCGACTGGACGACCTAACTCATCTACCGCTCCGCCAGCAAGCAAAGAACCGCTTACAAAAGCCGCACCGGTAAAGCTACTACTGCTGAAAGGATTAATTTTGCTTAAAAAATTGCTCAAAGGATTGTTTTTAATATAGTCAACAACTTTTTTGTAAGCGTTATAAAGGTCATTAAAGAAATTAATTAATTTTCCAACAGCATTAATTGTTGTAGTAATTGCGCTCACTATTCCATTAAAAGCTGTTTTTAAGACGCCTGTCATAATCGGAACTATATATTTATCCAAGAAAGACCACAGAGCTCGAAATTCGTCTTCGTTATCCTCAATTGCTTTGGTTAGCGGTTCAACTTTTTTTCTGATTGACTCCACAACTGGGCCAACGTTGTTCATAAAATAATTAATTAAATTTGTAAGAATCGGCAAAAGTCGAGCGCCAATGGATTCTTTAGCTTCATCAAAAGCGACGCTGAGTCTCTGCATACGACCTTCAAAAGTTTCAGCTTGTTTTGTTGCTTGGCCTTCAAAAGTCTTAGCCAAAGATGCGGTGACATCCTCGAAGGACATCGATTTAAGTTCGCTTGTGGAAAGGCCGACACCTAAGCGAGCTAAAGCTCCGGTATTTCCTTCGTAAGCCTTAGCCAATGCGTTACTTACCGTTTCAAGAGACTTACCACTTCCAGCGGCTACATCCAAAGCCAATGTCTGCAACTCTTGAGCTTTTTTAACATCGTTGGTCGCAATAGCTAAACGTTCAAAGGAAGGACGGAGTTGATCGTCCGTTATGCCGTACGCTAGAGAAAGTTTAGAGATTTGCTGCTCCACGGCGGCAATTTGATTGCGGGTTGCGCCGGTTACATTTTCCAAAGTAGAGGCTAATTTGGCTTGAGCCTTTTCATCCTCGATTGCCGATTTAACGCCTTCGACCAATAACTTTCCGGCGTACGCGGCAGCGGCAGCGGCGGCAACAGCAAAAGCGGCGGCAGCCTTTTTACCGAAATCGCCGAGTTTATCCCCAAAGCTCGAGACTTCGGCTTCGCCTTGACCTAATTTCTTTTTTAAATCATCAACGTCGGCAAGAATGGATAACTTAAGAGTACGATTACCTGCCATTTGTTATCCCCATTTCTTCAAAATTGTATCGAAAGCTTCTTCCCATTTACGCACTAATTCAGGCTGAATCTTGCGTAATGTTGGGTAAATGAAGTAACCGCTATTACCTCTGCCTCGGTTGGCGGTTCTTCTTGGAAATTGAGGATAACGATTAGATCCGAATTCGTAACCTGCCCAGAGTGTTTGAGTGCTTGCGCCACCAGAGAAACGCTGAGATGCAAATCCGTAAGACAACTCGCCAATCTTGGATGATTTGCTAATCCTAACGCCAGTTGCGATGCGATTGACAGCGGATTGTCCAAAGGTTCGAGTAATTGAATAGGCTTTAATTTCGTTGGCGGCGTAGAGAGCCAAGGCGCTAGATTGTGTTTTGGCTTCATCAATGGCAGCTTGATCCATTGCCTTAAACGCTTGCAGGATGCCGCGAAGCTCGGAGCGATCATAGGTAATCGTTTCACCGGCCACCTTTTCTCTCCTTCAAAATCTCTAGAGCCGTCATAACATCTTCGGCATCTTGCCAGTATTGTTTAGGGATACCGGTTTCCAGAGCCAAAAGCATTAATAAATAATTTATGCTTCCGGCTGGGTGGCTTTTGGGTCTTGATTAGATACATCCACATCTGCGACCGTATCCATCCAGACTTCGAAGCTCTTAACCGGCTTACCGGCAGCTTCTCGTTTCATTGCGTTATAAGCCAAGAACATAATGTCCCAGACTCCGCCAAGTTCGCCGATTGACTTACCAGTCGCCTTTTCCCATTTTGCGTACTCGGGCGGTTGGGCTACATAAGTGGCTTGATCGCCCGAGTTGTATGTAATTGTGATTTGTGACTTCATTGCTCCCGATGCTCCGATCTCTTAGCTGAAGGTTTCTGTTGGAGTTCCAACTACTGTCAAAGTCCAAGTATCAGTCAAAGCTCCTGGAGCTGCTCCACCGGCTGATGGAAATACTGGAAGGACATTGAAAGCGAATACTGCGCCAGTAACAGCTGTAAAGCTGACTGCGAGTGTGGTGTTAGGTGCTGATTCTGCATCAGCCCACATTGCCTCAAATAGTGAGCTAGCCGCTCCCCAATCTTGAAGCAATTCAATTGTGAAAGTCCATTGCTTATCTACGGACTTGTATGCGCGACCATCGAGAGTTTGATATGTCTCGATAATGGTTTCGCAGGAAAGAGTCGCGGAAGTCGCCTGAGCATCGTAGGACGATGAGTCCAACGTGAAAGTGACATCGCGGCCAGTAATTACTGTCGTTGCCATTTGTTCTCCTTAGGAAGTTTGCTCGTAGCGGACGCTCAAGCGAATGTCTGAGACGAGCAAATTCGTCGTCCCAACTTGAGTAACCGAGGGTCTTTCGACAACCGATAACTCATACTTGGCAGCGTTTAACGCGCCAAGAATACTAATGATTAGTTTTTCCAAATTATCTAATGATGCTGGATTTGATAAATATGCTACGCAAGCAGTAATTGTGTAATTTAATTTTACTCTAGTTAAAGATTTACCTATGAGTTCCAATTCCATATATGGAGAATCCGGGACGATAACAACGGCAGGGACAATTGGTGCTTCTGGAACGTGATCATAAACGTTAGCGGTGACGCTGGCTAAAGCCGTTTTAATTGCGCCGCGAATATCGGTTGAAATTGATGAGGCTGGCATCAGCCCACCATTGCATCGGTGTCAAGATAAGGCCCGAGAAGGCCAGTTACCTTGGCAAGAAGATTCTTTGAAAGTCTGTACGGTGTTACTGCAAAGTCGATTCCTTCGATTGATCCGCCGGCTGCGGTTCTGGCTTGAAAGATTTCGACAGAAATAGCCAAAACGGCAGCTTCAACGTTGGCATTTCCGACGTATGTCGATAATCCAGAGAGCGCAGCGTTTCCGGCTGGGATAACGTTCTTTTCCAATATGTCAGCATTTGTAATAGCGGCGGTAAATACATAAGGACCAATTAAGTCATCTGTAACTGTGTGAGTAGCGTTAAAAGGTGATCCGCAACCAGTAACAATAACGGACTGACCTTCGGTAAATTCGTGAATTGTTGCGGTGTGAAAATACGCAACGTTATTCTCTAATTTGACTTTGTTGATTTTGCTTTGGAAGGTGACAAGCATCGGAATAACGATATTTTCCGAAGCATCGCAAATATCATCGAGATAAGCATCCGAATAAAGGGCAGACGAGACACCGAGAATAGTTCTCAGCTCTGAAGCCGTTACGATTGTTGGCATCTCGTCTTTCCTTTCGATCTAAGGGGTTAAGCCCAGCTCGGGAGCGGACTGGGCCTAACTATTGGGATTAACTACGCAACCATCCAGCGATAAGCGCCAGCGCCGACTTTTGTAGCCAATGCGCCGTAGCCGTAGTAAGCCACTTCGATTTGACCATTGAGCGCAACGTTTGTCTGAAGACGGAAACGTGAAGACTCATACCAAGTGTAAGCATCTGGGTTAATTACGATAATGGTGTTATCGCCAACTCCAGAACCTGTGGTGAGGTTACGATCTACGCGGAAGTTTAGACCGAGAAGATTTCCAGTTGCTGAACCTGCACCAAGATTTCCGCCTTGATTGATATTGCCAATCAAGTTCTGATAAATCGGACGTCCTGCATCAGCGAGGTTCTGAATTGCGCCCCATTGCTGAGGTGATGCAATGATGTTCTGGGCAAATCCGAGAGTTCCAGCGTAGATTGAAACGCCAGCATCGGAAACGAAATCAAGAAGGCCAGCAGCATCAAGAGTGCGGTTTCCGCCGTCTGTTCCACCAGCAATTAGACCGGTGACAACTGCTACATCTGTTGCCTTTGCGTACGCATATTCCATTTGACGAACGAGTTCATCGAAGAACGCAGGTGAAGAACGATCGAGAAGTTCTACCGAGAAAGTTTGTCCTCCAGCATACTTCTTGACTGTTACTGAAAGGAATTCGTTTGTCATTCCTGTCTCATCGATTGCAGCAGCTTCAGCTTCTTCGCCAACTGTTGGAACAGCTGTGATTTTAGGAATTTCGAAAGTCATTCCTGCATCTGGTAGAACGCCGCGAGATACTGAATCAACAGCTGGGCGATCTGCGTTTGAAAGTGGGTTGATGATTTCTGTCAATTGACGGGTTGGGATGAGACCAGCGTTGTTGCTTGTGGTGTCATCTGCCGCCATAACGTATTGACGAGCAGCATCATCACCGAGTTTAGCGCGGACGCTATTCTCGAGATATTTCGCCTTTGTGAACTCAAGGCGAGGAGCGGTGAAGAACGCTGGACGTGGCGCAGCGGCTTCAACCTTAGCAGCTTCTACCGTTTCTTCGGCAGGAGCTGGAACGGTAGTGTCTGACACTTGTTCTCCTTCGGTTGGGTTGTCTGCTTCAGCGGTTGCCGGAGCAGAATCTTCTTTAGGTGCTTCATTCTCGGAAGCAGCGACTTCGCTAACGCGAGCTGAATCAATAGCTGGATCAGTAACAAGAGATACCTCATCAAGCGTTGCGGAAGTAATGTTCATTACGCCTTTGTTATTGATCCACTCGTTAATTTGTGCGCCAACGCTAAAGCCATCCCTTAATCCTTCGGTGGCTTCGATTAAAGCATCTTCTCCGGCCATAGTGTTGGCGATTTTGAACGTAGCCACAATTCCGTCTTTTGTTACTTCGTGAGCGACCATTTTGCCAATTGGACGAGTCCGGTCGTGCTCCAATAGCAATTTAACGGGCTTTATTTCAATTGAGTCCGCTGCGAATACAGTCGGGCCAACTGAGGTATTACCTTGCTCATTCCAAGTAACAATAGTGCCGCTAATTGTGCGCTTAATTGTGTCGGCCGCTGTGACGACCATTGGCATTTTGATTTTCATCGGATTAGATCTTCTTCCTCTTGAATCTGCTCAACGCTCATCGCGCCAATGCGGTTAAGGATTTCATAAACCTGCGCTCTCTCCAGAGGATTGCCGCGCAGGAAGTCGTCCAAGTCAAAACGAACTTCGGTTGTGGCTGGAACGAAATCTGGCATCGAAAGACGCTTTTCAATTGCGGTAAGTAATGGGCGAAGTGAGAAGTCAACTAATGAGCGCCGTTCGCTAATCGAGTTTGAGTAAGTCATTGAGGTAGTTTCGGCGCTCAAGAAGTAAGCTGGTATTCCAGCAGCTCTAGCCAATTCTAAAGCGACGTATTGACGCGCTTCGGCAAGTTGCAACGATTTAGGATCATAACCGAATTCTTTTAGGTCAACGTCTGCATTAAGGAAAGCAGTCGAACGAGATTGGCGAGCGGTGCGCCAAGCTGAAAGCAAAGCTGATACTCTTTCAGCAGTTAAATTAGTTCCATTTGATTTGAGAACCATTGAAGGATTAGGTTCTTTTGCATAATTAACTGCTGCATTTTCTAAATATACGGCAGCTGAGACTGTCTTTCCAGCGCGGTGCAGAAATCCTTCATCGTATCCATCGAAGCGAATGATTGAACCGATTCCTTGAAGTGGAACGTCCATTCCGTCAACTTTGTAAGACTCAATCATCGTATTTCTAAAATTGGTGTCAACTGTTACGCGATCTGGGCTAACGCGAGTCCAAGCGCGAACTTTTCCGCCGTCTGTCGCGGCGTACATTTCTAAAACTTGTCCATAACCAACACCATAAAGCCAAATATCTTCAGCGAGCCAAGTATAGATAAGTGAACCCGGAACTCTTGGATCAGGTTGATTAATAACGCGAAGTGGCTCAACGTGTTCGCCGGTAAGTTTGTTGTATTGCTCTAAAGGTAATGATCCAGTAGTTCCGCAAATGATATTTCTAGCTCGAGCAATTGACGGAACGCTCATAGCCAATTGGCGAGTTGTATTTGTTGCTCCGCCGAGAATGTTATAAACGGAATCGCTAATTTGGACGGGAGTTAGCGCGGCGGTTACATCGCTAGTTTTCTGCGGTGTTTGAGCCGTGATTTGTGGAAAGAAGAAATCTCTAATAGCACCCATTAAGCCTAAATTGTAAGGGGTGTGTGCTACACAATTACAATATCAACACCATCATTAGCTTTTGTGGCGTAATGAGTCGCCATTGCCGAAGCAATTGCTCCACAAATAACCGCGTTACTTACTTTGCGACCCATCACCCATCCGCCGTCACCGAAAGGCAACTTGACGGCAGATAGGCAATGTTTCGTCAGCTCATCTTGTCCGGAATGAGCCAATCGCTGAGATGAGATTGCTCCCAGTAACTCATCGCAGCTTTGCGCGTAGTCGAGACCATCTATAGGTTCAGTCCTAATTCCTGCCGGTGCTAATCGCGCAGCAACGGCCGAAGCGGTTCGGGCTGAGTAAGCGACTAACTGCACCGAATACTTTCGCACCCATTCAGCTAAATCGTTAGCCAAAGACTTATCATCGAGATTAGACGGATTGTGCCAAGTCTGCAAGAGGATGACTTGGAACTGATCTCCTTCAAGTTTCTGGCTTGCTACTAAGGCCGCTTGTTTTCTATCAGGACTGAGATCGATAGCCAACCAAGTATCTGCCTCAGGGTTGAGTCGAAGCCCCTCAACTTTGCAACTCTCCCATTGAGACGGATTTATTACCGGGTTGATTGTGTCGACCCATTGACATAAAACTTCTGTGCGCACAATATCTTCGGGGTCTGACAATACGGCGCGGATATTGTCGGGGTGAACTGTGTAACCAAGTGACGGATTAGCTTGGCAGACACCTAGCCAAAAGTCTGGTGAGTTATCGAACTTAAGTCCGTTAGGTGCAGACCATTCGAACCAGCCAATATCGTCAGAGCCGCCGTGAATTGCGGCGTATGCTCGCTCGCGTAACTTATTTAAAACTATCGAATGCTGATCTCCAGCATTGGAGTAAACCCATATCTGAGGATTTGGGCTAGCCATTTGGGTATAACGCAGGGCAGACCAGACATCTTCATCTTTATATTCGCGAGCTTCGTCCAAGTGAATGGTTTCAGGTGCGGCAATACCTCGACCAGCTGAGTTATTGGCTCGGACTATATATCGACGGCCTTCGGTGAACTGTAATTCTTGAAATCCTTTGGATTCTAGCTTCTTAGTGAATTCGGCGGCTAGTCGAGGAGTTGATTCGATAATTCCGTAAATCTTGTAAAAGAGTTCGGCTGAGGTTGTGAGCTTGTGAGCTGTGTGGACTTGTAACTTTTCCTTCAAAACGTAAATCCTAAATAAAATTTGGAGCGCCATAAAGGTCGACTTACCTTGTTGACGTGCGCACAAAAGGGTTACAACTGGGTGAGCCCATCGGCCGTCCGGCTTGTATTTGAGCGAGTGATGAGCTAGCCATTGTTGCCAAGGCAATAAGTTATAGCCGATTTCCTCGCAAAACTTAATCATTTGCTCGCCGTGAGAAAGTAAATCAGTAAGTTTTGTATGAATTCTCGGGTTTGGCACACCACGGTAAGCCGATTCATCCCGAACCCTTGCGATCTCCGTCGATCCCTCCATTATTCTCCAGAGTCGCCCAGATAATGAACGGCCGTTCCATTTTCAGGGAAAATCTTCCCGAT
>Ga0214917_10004001_pt1 | contig 16703 bp, 38 predicted proteins | sample LL_1208_BB_MetaG_FD_177983 | JGI IMG/M metagenome (GOLD analysis project Ga0214917, IMG submission 177983) | Freshwater microbial communities from Lake Lanier, Atlanta, Georgia, United States - LL_1208_BB | ecosystem: Environmental > Aquatic > Freshwater > Lake | place: USA: Georgia | collected... | reverse complement strand
CTCAATTGTATGCTAATACTGGAATAGAATATCAATCCAAACATATATGAAAACACAACTAACACCAATCGCCACCTTAAAAATCTATACCTATGATTTTGACATCACCACCCAGATTGGAAGATACGCCGGTCGGTGTGAAGTTCGACAATTGAATGACGAAGCAGAAGTCCGAATCTTCTGCGAAATTGATACACCTAACACTTACACAGAAGCTGAACTCTCTGCATTAACAACAATTATTAAAAATGAATGGTTAAATGGACAAAAGTGAAAAATATCTTCGACTGTTAAAACTCCTGGAAGATCTAAAAAATCCGGATTGGGGACGCTTAACATATAATGACTTTAGCGAAACTACAATTCTGGAATTACTGGAATCAGGCTTTGCCAAATCCGAATTGAATGCTGACTTGGAACGTCTTCTGGAAATCAACCTGGAACTTGACACTGCTGCCGGTTATCGCCGGTGTCAACAAATAGCAAACTGGATTGCTGAAGTAAAAACCTGCAACCCTAAATATAATTTCGCACCAATCAAATGAATAATCTAATCCAATTGGTAATAGGAATCTTGTTAGGAGTCGTTGGACAAATTTTAACATTTTTTCAAATACAAGCACCCAATCGTTGGGAATGGATGAGACAACATTACGCCCTATTAGTAGGTATGGGAATACCAATCTCAATTATTTTTATGCAATCAGTGAAACATCTAGTAGAAGCCTTTGACGGACAACTCTGGCCATCACGACTGATTGGTTTTAGTATTGGCGCAATTGTTTTTACCATACTGTCATCAATATTATTCAATGAACCACTATCACTAAAAACGGTAATCTGTCTTCTACTGGCATTGACCATTTTACTAATTCAATTATTCGTTAAGTAATCTTATAAGTACAAGTACATAAAAATCTAAAAGATTCTGAAAAAAATTTCCAGTAGTTTTTTCGGAGAGATTCCCGAATAGGGAATTGAAAATTTTTGAGATCTCGGACCTTCCCGAATCCGAAAAGTATCATTCGCATATAGAAGGACTTTGATATACGAGAAAAAAATAATTGCATCAACATGATATATTACATACTCGGAGCTTTTATCATCCTCAGCATTTTACCACTCATGATATTGATAGGTGGCGAAACTCTCTCTGCTAAACTTCCCAATTCCCGATTTGCCAAATGGTGGAGAACCAACATCATTGATAGAGATGAAAGCATATAAGAGTACAAGTACATAATTTTGAAAAGACGAGAGAAAAAAATTCCAGCTAGTAAAAAAGGGGTGGAAGAGAATGAAAGGTCCCAGATATGAAAGGGCGCTCGAGCCATGCCCCTCGGCGCTTTTTTAAAGTACCCTTTTTTATTCAGCTTTTTTTGGTTCCCGAAAGTTCTCAGAACTATACCGCATTCTAGCGCATTTATGATGTAAAAATACTGTCTCAGACGCCCTTTTTTGGCGATTTTTGCCATGTTTTTGACAAAAAAACGTTTTTTTGACGCCAAACCTCCGAAATCGGTCGAAAATAATGGCATTTGAGCCATCTAGACCCGAATTTACATCAAAAAAGTCCTGTTTTTGACAGGTTTTGACCGTATAGGCGTCAAAATAATGACAAAATGACAGGGTTGCACCCGATGTTGATGAACCCTAATGGGGGATCCCTATCAAACCAGGGTGGTTTCGTGTCAAATCGCAATACAAAAACTTGATTTCAGACTTCCTGTATCAATACACAAAAAACGAAGCATTTACGTATAGGGTATTAGGGTGGTTTTCGTTTATTGCAAAAATGACAATGTTAAATGGGTGTCGAAAAGGGCCCGATTTGTGTATGTAAAATACACATTTTTTGATATTAAATCCAGGGCGGCAAATCAGGCCCAGAATCCCTACACAAAACACCCTTTTTAAGGGTTCCAGGGTGTGCAAAAAAAGGGCTAAAATTGTGTAAAAAACTTGAAAAAAAACGTGTTTTTCTGAAACTATTGTACCCCTTTTCACGTTTATATCTATGTAATCAATATTGATTACGCCACCCTTAAATCCTTGCCCTTATGGTTGCTCGATTTAAAATCTTCTCTCCCAAAACCCTTAAATTTGTTCAGGAATATTCCCTTGAATATACCGATAGGGAGGAATTGATAACATTGTTTGAAGAAGCCCGTCAAACTTGGGACGAATACATGGTTATGATGGAATATGATGACCGTGCAAAAGTTTCGCAAAAAACCTATATTGACGAGATTAGGGAATCATTGTAAAATATTCCCTAATTTGTATAGGGAAAATGAAACTTTCCCCAGGGATTCTATGTTTATATCTATGTAATCGATTTTGATTACACCACCCTTAAATCCTTTGTGTATGAAACCGTATTCTGATATCTCTCTTCCTACATTAACTGATTTGTTGGATAACGCCAAATGGGTCGTCAAATCCGATACAACAACTTCTGACATTGATTGGGTATTGTTAGTGTATTCGCCTAAAAACGCCCTGGCAGGATTGACCGATTATCGGGATCATAACAAATTGGGACATTCATTGAATCATTATCGGGAACTTGTATATACCGAGGTTAAACACAGATTGATGCAAATCGGCAATTATTATGATATAAACGAAAAACCCTTTGACACCATTGTTATAACACTTGAACGTAACGGATGGTCGGCCGATGCAAAATGGTCAAACGGAAATTCCTGTTATTTTACCCATGTATATACCGAATCCGCAAAACGTGCTGCGGAAAAACGTGCCGCTGAAAAGGCCGCTAAAAAATCACAAAAAAAGAGAAAATAATTTGGGAATCGTGAAACCTTTCTACCCATTTATACGTTTATATCTATGTAAATGATTTTCAATAAATGTTTAACAAACAAAAAATTATTCGTATGATGTGCAATAAAGCAAAAGAATTGAAATCTGTAATTGGTAAAAGAGTGTCAGAGAACCTTTCACCAACAGGAAGTGCAAAATTGATTAAAATCTGTAAAGATTATGTGGTGTTTGAAAGTTTACAGAGTGAATATACACAACATCCTGTTGAATTGGTGGGTGTCAAATACAAGAGACCGATTGCATACGCTTGGAATGCCTATTTTTTCTAAACAATAAAAAATATAAAAAATTATGAACGTAACAGATCTTAAACCCGGACACTCCATTTATGGCAATAAAGGAAATGTATGGAGCAACACGGCCCATATTTATAAATCTGGAACAGGCAATCTCTGTGGAACACCCGCATTAGCCACCAATTGGGCTAAAATTGAAGAGGTAAAAGAGATTGGATGCAAAGGATGTTTGGAAAAATATAAAAATAATCCGAAATAATTCGGGAATTCTGAAACTATTCCCGGAGATTCTACGTTTATATCTATGTAATGAATAAACAAACAAAAAAATTATCCGATATGACAAAGGTATCAATTGTTTTGAAATCCCATTTGAATGACCTGAAAACGGCAATTGAAAACAATATGGGTGATAATACAGAGATTCTGACACGAATCGAATTTATCAATTTGGTGATACACCATTTTCCATCCACAAATGTATGGGTGTCGGACGAGGCATTCGACAATTTATGGAAAATGGCGATTGACCGGACAAATCAAATTCAGCAACTGCAAACGTTTTGTTCCCAATTCAAATAATAAAAAATATTTGGAATTCGTGAAACTATTTGTCACGTTTCCACGTTTATATCTATGTAATGATTATCAAACAATAAAAATTTATCGAATATGGAAATCGGGTCATTTTATCACATTTACAACGGATTTACCAAAAATGTTGAAAATCTTTGGATGAACAATTCCGAATTGGTCGGAATTACACAACATCATAACGGATTGATTGAACTCGAGTTTGAACTCGAATCGGGAAAAACCATTGTCATTGACGCCGACTTGATGACGCCCTGGAACCCAGCCCGAATCCGTTACAAAGGGTATATGTTTATTAAAAAATAAAAATCCTATAAAACCATGAAAAATTTCAATATTGCAGAAACTGCATTGACCGTATCAATTGAATGGTATGTACCCGATGATTGGTATGGGAGTAGATACCGTGTTGTCCTGGTTCCTGATGAAACTTTGTCATTTGCAGATGTATCAGACGCAAAGAAATATGCGGCAAAATTGTCAAAATGGGTGAACAACAAGTATATCAAAAATAATGGTTTAAAACCGGTAAAAACAGCGGATGCTGTAATCAAACCGTATGGGGATTTACCGACCTACATTTATATGTCAATGGGTCCATCCTATTCGTGTCACAATATCAACATTACAATTTCCGATTTGGAAAAATAACATTAACAAATATATGGCAACGACAAAACAAAAATTCAGCACATTACACGATAATCTGATTGTTGACGAGTATAAGGGAAGATACAGCAGAATCTTTCAATATGGGGAACACAAGTTTAAAATGGCATATCGCCTGGAAAATGGACATTCCGAATTGATACTCTATAAAATGACAATCCAGGGCGATTTCGTCCAGGTGTTAAACAATTTTGATTTCGGGCACGTGTTTTCTTGTTCGTATGTACAAAAAGCCGAATTGAAACATAATGACATCAAAATTGCAGATCGACTGGTTGAACGGGTTGTCTCGAAAATATGGGCGATTGAAAAATAATTTAAAATATTCGGATTATCTGAAACTATTCCATACGTTTCCACGTTTATATCTATGTAATGATTAACAAACAAAATTATTTGATATGGACACACCTGAATTTATCGCCGCTGCATTGTTATTGAACGCCGAAATCAAACGAATCCACAAACGTATGGATATTGTCGGGTACAAATCAGACGAGGGCCGTGAACTTGGAAATTTGAATACACAATTGTATATGGAATTTGCCGCAATATGGGGCGGTGATGCATTGACCCGGGCAAAATTCATAACACACTCCAAATCGCCCGCACACAGAACACATATTAATAAGAGGTCAAAGGAAGAATATTAATCAATCAATAAAAAATTATCGAATATGGAAACGTTAAAAATATCAGACACATTAAGGGTCGAATGGGAATCATTGTTGAACACCGGGAATTACGGTGATACCGAATTCCTGGTCGATTCATTGGCGGATCAATTCCCGAACGTTCCCAATGACCTGTTATGGGAAGTTGCTGCAGATTGGACGGGATATGAATTTTTTGGGGTGTAAAAATATTTGAAAAAAATGTGGGAATTCGTGAAACTATTTGTCACGTTTCCACGTTTATATCTATGTAGGATTCATTATATACTAAAAATAATAAAAGAGTATGAAAGAGATACAAAGTTACAAAGAGTTTAATGAAAAAACATCATCTCAAATGTATGAGCGTGTTGCTAGCGGAAGTTTATTTAATGAGTGGGTTAAAATGACTTATCCGTCAATGTATAGGGATAAAGACTATGCGGAATTAAACTATAATGATATGCAAGATTTCGCTTTTTGGATAGAGGACAGAATTAATAAAGGTGATTTTTAAACCATCTTTACCAGTTGGTATACATGAATTTAAAATATTTTAAAAATAATTTACATTTTCTGAAACTATTCCATACGTTTGTACGTTTATATTAATGTAAATGATTAACAAACAATAAAAAATCTCGATTATGAAATTGTCTTTTAAAAACGTATTTGATGCTGATTTTTCTGAAATCGGCGAAACACTGGGCACAATTGATAACAATTTTTCAATCGAAGAAAACGGGAAACGTGCCTTGTATAATGCAAAACCCATCCCGTTGACTGGGCGGGTCGAGGTTGATGCAAAAATGTTGTGTCAATTCATTAAAACGGCATTTGCCCAATATGGCGTCAATGTTGGAGACGCCGTCGTTGACTCCCCAAATTTCGGAAACGAGATTCGTATCGAAATCCTGCAAGATGACGCCGAAACCGGGTATACGTTTGAAACCATGCTCGATTACAATGAACTTGCATATAACGGCAGCGATTTCAATTTACAAATCAATTTCACCGAACCCGATGGTGATACCCTTGATTTCATTGAATTGAATGATGACAAGGAAATCGCCCGTTTGGCGAAAATGGTGACAGAAACTATTAAAATGGAAACGGGTGTATAATACACCTGTTTTCAATAATATTTAAAAACACAGTTTATATGAGACGTACTTGGTTTTTTGCGAGTCTTGATTATGCCGGCCGTACGGAACGACTTTATCAAATGTTGGTCGATAACAAAAATGGGAATCTCGAATTGGATGATGTGGATTTATTCCTAATCGAGGAACAACTTTCAAATATTGAAGATGCCAATATGACTCCGTATTTTAACATTTTTCAATATATGTCGGACGATCTACGTGACAAAGTTATCACCTCACGAAACGAATGTGATACCTGGATTAGGGAAAATGCGGAGACAATCCAATGGGTGGGCGATACGGAGACATTGAACAAATTTTGGGATGATTACCCAAATGGGTACATTCTTTTTGGATAAAAAATATTTTGAAAAAAATAAAAATAAATCCACTTTTCTGAAACTTTTTGCAACGTTTGTACGTTTATATTAATGTAAATGATTATTCAATAAATGATTATTCAATAAACAATGATGATAATACAAACATACACCTTTCCTGGAATGCCCAAGGCAATTCGTGAAAACATCGGCGAGGCTCGCCATCGCTACATAAAAGGACTAACGAAAGACTTGGCGTGGGAATTTGAATCTTCGCTCTTCCCACCACAAATCGTATCCTCTGCCATGGACGTCACCGGGCACGATCTTATCATTGACATCAAAGTTGACGAAACCGATGCCCGCTTCCTGGAAATCGCATTACATAATCTGTGTCAAGCTAAACTCTTAAACAAACAATAAAAAACTGAATAACATGGAAAACTCTAATCGCATTCAAATCAATGGTGTATGGTATGTTGCTGAAAATACTTTTACGCCGTCAAAACCCGAAACCGTTGATACGTTAATCACAAAATTACAAAATCTGTCAAACAGTGGATGTGGTGATTTTGAGGTGCATATCCAATTCAATAATGATATGGATAATTTGACAGAAGTTTACAGTGACGGCGGAAAAATTATTTTGTCATAATTCAATGAATATAGAAGAAAACTTATTTGAAGATTTGTCCACCCGCACCGTCAGTCACAAACGGACTATTGCTTTCAATTTGATATACAAAGGTATTGAGGTAGAAGGCAAATTCATAGAGTGTCATGACAGTCTTTGGGACGATTGGCATCAAGACGTTGTGATTGACAATACCGATGAACTCACCGACGAAGATATTGAACAGATTACTGATTATATACTCAAAAACGTTTAAAAAAATTTAAAAATAATCGGTTTTTCTGAAACTTTTTGAAACGTTTGTACGTTTATATTAATGTAATGATTATTCAATAAATGATTAACAAACAATAAAAAATAAAACAATGGATAACGACAAAAAAATGGTAGTAAGGTATAAACCAACAGGAGAGAAATTTGAAGTTAAACGAATCCGTAAAAGTGGGAAATTTGAATTAACAAACGGCTGTGTTATTTGTACAGTGGAATTTGAACGTAATTGGGAATTAATATAACTTTTTTGAAACTTTTTGCAACGTTTCCACGTTTATATTAATGTAATGAATGATTAACAAACAATAAAAAATTGAACCATGAGACAATCTAAAAAAGAATTGGAGAGAGCAATCGTGGTAGTTGGTAATTCTCTTGGTATCAAAGAAGCAACCGAGGTGTTATTAATCAATGTTGGTGTATATTCAACAGTCAAGGAATTAGTGTATAAATTATTTGTTGAAAACAAACAACAATATTTTGAAACTGATGACGCTGTTTTTGAATCCGTCTCTTTAATAAGAGAGTATTATCAAGAAATGGGCAAAAACGGAAAAGTTGAATTTGATGTTCCTTATTCTTATAACCCCCAATAAAAAAATTTAAAAATAATCGGTTTTTCTGAAACTTTTTGAAACGTTTGTACGTTTATATTAATGTAACAATTATTCAAACACAATAAAAAATTGAAAAACATGGAACTCTTAATTCTCTTTATCACTGCAATTTCATTCTTGATGTTTTTACAATCAAAATCTGCTGAATAATATAAAACACAGTCCCGTGGCGGAATGGTAGACGCTACACAAGATACTGTTATAAGGGAATACGTGCTCCGCAAGAGTGCTACAGTAAAACTAACCCACTTACAGGTTCGAATCCTGTCGGGACTACAAAATTATTCAATGATATAAAATATTAAAAATTATGAATAAAATTCATGCAATATTTTGCCTTTTTATAGGAATATTTTGTTTTTGCATATTTGCTTATGATATTGAATATAATAGAGATTTTGTTACTTGGATGTGGCTATTATATTCTATTTTATGGTTTTTTCTTTCTTTGGTACTATTGATTAAGTCTTTGTTAAAAGAAAATAAATGAATATAAAACAGTCCTGTGGCGGAATTGGTAGACGCATATTAGGTCAATAGTAAAAAGTAGGCACACGACCAATGACAGAGAGTTTTACATACAGGTTCGAATCCTGTCGGGACTACAAAAACTTATAAAATATATGAACGCAGTTGAACAATTAATCCAAGCCTTACAATGCAGTCACAAGGAGGCGTATGATGATCTGTACGAATTGATTGTCTTGGCGCAAAAATATGATGCGGGACGTTATCATGATGTTACCCGATTTGAGGTTATTGACCATACACAGGAATTACTGGGAAGATGTTATGTCAAACACAATTGTCGGGTTGATGCCTCTTTACAGGACGATTCTCGCACACTGAAAATATTTGTTAATGACCGTGTTTAATCAAAATATATGAAAGTTGAAATCACATTAAACACATTAGACAATCGGGAATGGTGGTTCGATTTGGGATTGTCATATCAACGAACCCATTATACCCGGACAAAACGAGTGTTCACCATCGCATTAATATTTTTCTCGATTTATTTGCGGTGGTAAAAATATTTTAAAAATATTTGGGTTTTCTGAAACCTTTTATGTCTGTTTCATGTTTATATTAATGTAAATGTTGATTAACAAACAAAAAACGTAATCATGAAAGGAAACCTAAATTATCCCTACCCGGGTCAAAACAAATCCGAAAATTCGAATTATGCAAAATCATTGATTCAACAATTTTGCACAGTCAACAACATTCCCGTTCCGAAATTCGTGGTCAACAATCGCACTGATTGTTTCGGGTTTTACAGAAGAGGTACCAACACAATTACCGTTAATGAAAAACTGTGTAAAACGCCTGTTAAAACACCAGGGTTCACATGGTCGTATACCGGGTACAAAGCCGATTTGACTGTTGCGGGCGTATGGGCGCATGAATTCGGTCATTATGTTGACAATGTTTTACAACAAATCAGCTCAAAAATGAACGTTAAAGGCGAATCAAATGTCAGTTCATATGAACCCAACAATTCCGAACGTTTTGCCGAATCAATGAAACTATTCATTTTGAATCCCGACCTCCTAAAACAAGGGCGACCCAAACGTTACGAATTTTTAACAAAAATATGTGGGTTGAAACCTGTCATTAATGATGCATGGGAAATTGTATTGGGAAATGCCCATGAAAAATTAATTACGGCGACCCGTAATTGGGTAAAAAAATAATTCAAAAAAATTAAAAATATTTCAGTTTTTTGAAACTATTCCACCTGTTTATACGTTTATATCTATGTAAACGTTATTTAAACAAACAAAAAAATTATCCATCATGACTTCACAAATTAATCCCGCTCGTTACATCCCAACCGCAATGACCAAATCAATCATCAATGAAAAATATGGCATTGAGGTGCATTACAACCCGGAACAAAAAATTGCCATCGGGTATTACGGAAAATCAAAAAAACACAGTTTTTATAATCGTTATATTTCTGCTGACCGTATGATGACTGCAATCGATACATTTGTTAATAATGTTATCAAAAATGCAGATGCCAAGGCAAAAGCAAAAGAGGAACAAAAAGCCGCATCTGCACAATTGTCCGCCGTTGACCATTTTAATGTGGGTGACATCATTGTTAACAGTTGGGGATGGGAACAAACCAATATTGAATTTTATACCGTGACTGCGGTAAAAGGAAAAACCATCGAAGTCGCTGAGGTTTATTCACAACAGGTAGAGGGTTCAATGTACGGCCACGGTATGGCGTGTAACGTGATTCCGTCAAACGTTATCAATGAAAACGGTGACACTTATAAATTACGTATCAAACCGGGTTACAATGGTGGTGCTGCAATATGTCAACCCAAATCATATTATTATATGCACAAATGGGACGGACGCCCAATGTATCAATCTTGGTACCATTAAAAATATTTGAAAAAAACGTGAAATTTCTGAAACTTTCCCCGGGGATTTCACGTTTATATCTATGTAAACAAATTTTATTAAACAATAAAAAAAGACAAAACATGAGTACAAAATTTTACACGTATAGTCAAAACAATACAGGAGGATCTCTTGAATTAGATTCAACAAATGGAATTTCTCATTATGTCATAATCGAGGCTGTATCTGCCGACTTGGCGAATGCCGTTGCCGAGAATATTGGAATTTATTTTGATGGATGTGCAAATGGGGTTGATTGTGATTGTTGCGGTGACCGTTGGTATGAAGTAGACGAACTTGATGGAAAGGATCAACCCACTATCTATGGAGATACCGATTTCGTATTTGAATCTGAGAATGTTAACGGATATATTCATTATGCCGATGGTAGAGTGCAAGGTATTTTTTATAAATAATTTAAAAAATATTTCAATTTTCTGAAACTATTCCACCCGTTTCCGCGTTTATATTAATGTAAATGATTTTCAATAAAACAATTCAAACAAACAATAAAAAATTAACAATCATGAGAAATCCAAATTCATTATTCGCCGCTGTTGTCAATTATGTAAACACCTATGCAGTCGGTGAAACGTATAACGTATCTGATTTGTGCAAACACACCACAGGAATCGAGGTGGTTACAAAATGGAAAAGGTATTCTGCCGGGAAATCATACAGAACCCGTACATATCAAACCTATTTAAAATACGCCGGGTATATCAAAAATGTCGGATACGGAAAATGGGAAGTTGTTAAAAGTATTCCTGACAATTTGACTTTACACGATTTACACAAAACTCTGGGTTACGTATATAACCGTTAATTCCCGATACAATACAATTTTTTTAACAATATAAATAATCTTCATATATGACAACTTTTTTTGGATTCGCTATCGCTGACTCAATGTTTCCTGCCGACACTATTGTGGCCCGTCAATCCTTAACACTTGATGCATTCGTTAATGAACTACGTAGAGGCGTTACGTCTTGTTGCAACGGTTCACATGGTGCAACGGTAACGGCATTGAATTCCCTAATCGCTGAACACGGCGTTACGGTTGATATTCCGCCCACGCCACCAATTGTGAAACTTGATAAGGGTGACTCGATAATTGTCATGTCGGTGCGTGGTCTGCCACGTTTGACGGACAACCGACATTTCACACCCGAGGAAATTGCAGGTGCCACGTTTGTATTTGGAAAATGGATCGTTTGTTAATATTGTTTGTTTACATCATTACACACCGCCCAGGGAATTAACGCCCTGGGCTTTTTTTGTAAAATGCAGCCTCGTCTAGAATCGCTTTAAATCGATTCTACGGCATGGTGTATTGGGTCGATATTTGTATTCAATCCAGGGCGTTCCTGTCCATACCCGGGATTCTTGTCATGTCTGTTAATATACTACAGAAGGAGCAGACGTGGGTTTATTAAAAAATAATTGAAAAAAATTAAAAATAATTTCCGTTTTCTGAAACTATTTGTCACGTTTTCACGTTTATATCTATGTAAACAATGATTAACAAACAATAAATTTATTCCCTATGATAACCTTTTATATAGTTAAATCTGCGCCGAATCCAAAAATTCCTTCTTCAATTCCACACATTGTTAGATGTTCAGAATTTGAACTGAAAAAATATTTGGACTTGAATTATACAATTACAGAGACGGTCCAAATCCCGTCAATTGAGGATTTCCTGAATATTCCAATCCAGGGAAAGTCCCTACAACTTTATCAAAATATAAAAGGTTTTTACATATACCGTGATATTCGCAACATCAAAACCAAACATTTCACCGACAGTGAATCAGGTGTTTGGGTAACGGAGGAAAACATTGACGCCGTTTTAAACATCATATACAACAACAATTCCTGGGTAAAGGAATATAAAACGGCAAAGGGTGCCAAAAAACATATCCTCTCTCTACTAAAATAATTTAAAAAAAATGTGGAATTCATGAAACTTTTTGCCCCAATTCCACGTTTATATCTATGTAATGATTATTCAATAAATGTTATTTAAACAATAAAAAATTATCCACCATGAACTTTCAAAATTATATTTGGTACAGCAGTGAAGATCACAATCTTGAATATGAATTAAGTCCTCTTAAGGACAACATTATTGCAAACAATCAAACCGTAATTGTCAAATACGAAAACGGTGTCATTGAAGAAAATAAATTCTTCTATTATAGAGGTAATGTAAACACCGCTAACCAATACAAGGTTGCACAGTTTATGATTATTTCATTAAAATAATTTAAAAAATGTGGAATTTCTGAAACTATTCCACCCCTTTCCACGTTTATATTAATGTAATGTTTATTCAAACACAATAAAAAATTTATCCTGTATGAAAACTTTCGCTGAAAATCTATGTATCAATGCCACATACCGCACAGGTGGAAATGTTTATTATCGCATTGATTCAATTATCAAAGACACCATTCGTGTTGAGGAAATGAATGCCGCAGGCGGAACAGGACGATATGCCCGTTATGACCATGCACTTTTCCAACGCCTGTTTAAAAACAATTGTGTATGGTGTAATTTTACATGGGACGACAAATTAGGACGATATGTTGACCATGGACGCGGCGCTTCAATATCCCTGGGCCTTGACCGTTATTTGATTAAACAATAAAATATCCATCATGATAGACTTCATTAAAACCTACATTAAATACGTTCTCCTTCACAAATGGAATCCAGTGTCAGCAGAAGCATTCGCACTCCTTGACGAACATTGGGTACAGACACAGAAACCTACCAGGGCCAAATTATGGTTGTATAATCTCATCAAACGGATTAATGGATTGTAAAAAATAATTTAAAAATAATTACACTTTCTGAAACTATTCTATCCGTTTGTACGTTTATATCTATGTAAATGTTATTCAAACAAACAATAAAATTTATTCCGTATGACAACTTCTAATCAAACTCTTGCTGACAATTCATCTGAACGTATTGCACTCGTAACCGGTAAACTTTACACCGCCATTCATGAATGGGTACCGGGTGAGTATGTAATCAGAACTCACAAAGATTCAACTGTTATTTCCGTCAAAAGGGACAATTCTTCCTGGACCAATGATTTCACCATTTATCATTATGAAACTTACAAAGGAGAAGAAAAACGTAAATTTGAAGTTTCTTGGTTTGCCTCGTCTCTGAGTGTTAAAGATGATTCATACAATTACAGTGAATACCTTATCATCCTGGGAAGATTCGTTGAGGCCTTGAAAAACGGTCTCGCTGATGCCATGACGCCATACCTTGATGAAATCTCTGAAATCGGGTCTGAAATCAGACGAGCTGAACTTGCTGCCAAACAGGCTGAACGTGATGCACAAGAACAAAAAATAAAAAAGCTAATCGCCCCGTACGCTGGCGGAAACATTAAAATGAAAGAAACCATAACATGGTTTAAATCAAACCGCACTACGGTAAAATACAATGAAATCATTTGGAAACAAAAACGCCCTGGCACCTACCACCTGTATTTTGTTGAACCGGGTAAATCCGCTGTTGAATGCACCACTGTTAAATTCAATACTGAAGAATTTACAAATTTTCTACATAGAGTTATAAACTGTATTCAATTCTAAATTTTTAACAATTATGGAAAATCCAAAACATACTAAAGATCTCGTTAATAAATCCCTAGCCCGTTTTATCATAGAGGAATTAACACGTGAGAAATACTATTTAGAGAAGCGAAAACAAAAGTTAACACTTGCCCATGTCACCGATGTCGAATTCAATCAAAGGGAATGTGCAGAGGTGGTCATGAAACTGGATTGGAATCAGGAAATGCTGAACAAAATGGAGATACTACTCGAAATGGCAGATCGATACCGGGACCAAGAATTGCCACAAGGATATACATTTAATCCAACATTGAAAGGGTTGAACGATCCCAGGAATCGATAAAAAATAATTTTAAAATAATTTCCGTTTCGTGAAACTATTCCATCCGTTTGTACGTTTATATCTATGTAATCAATATTGATTACGCCACCCTTAAATCCTTTGTGTATGAATTCTTCTTCTGCTTCTAAAAACCGAATCGTTCGTTTCATTAAAGACACCATTAACGGTTGTCATTGGGAATTGAATTTAACGTACTATCCTGACGGTAAAATTGAACTCTGGAGTGGACACCTTCGCAAAGAGGATTACCACCTGACCAAGGAATCATTAAAGGTGGTAACACCTGCCCAAGCTGAATCCTTCTACAACAAGAATGCCAAATGGATTATCGAAGACTACTATGAATAAAATATCTAATAGGGAAATACACCAGGGACGAGAGCATCGTCCCTTTTTTTAGGCGTCTGGGTGGTTGGGTACAAGATCCTAGATTTTTCTAAGAAATATAGATTTTTTTTCGGCCGTCATTTCACGTTCGGCACCCCAGCAGTTTCAATGGTTTTAGCCAGCAGTTGGTTATTAGTTAAGTCATTAGTTATGACATCAGTTTCATTGGTTTTAGCCAGCAGTTGGTTATTAGTTAGTCATTAGTTATGGGTTCTTATATTAGATTTCAGATTCCCTTATATGATTCCTTATATAGAATCTCTTTTCTATATCGTCTGTACATTAAATTTTTTGTGTCTAAAAAAATATACTTTTTGGATTTCGGGTATTTGGGTGGGATAGAGAATTTGGTTCTTTTGTTTTTCTTATCAAACATTTGGACCTAAAAAATCGGTTGCTGAGGGGACAACCGATGGGAGTACATAATCGAGAGTTTAGGGAATTTTAGTGTCTACCTATGGGTATATGTGATTGGATTATATCAATGATTTCTTGAATATCTATACCTGTATAGAGAAGTTTATTTCTTTCGTCACGGATTTCAAAAACACCGGTGTCGGCGGTTTTGTTGGGTTGTGTCACGAATGCAACATCAAGTCTCTTTTCATCAATTTCAGATGCAAATATGTTTTCACGATTTCGGTCGGCCGGATCTGGCACTTGTATGGGTCGTGTTAATTCTTGCATTAATTGGTTTATTAAGGGATGACGTAGTGGGCGTCTTTCATTTAGAAAGTCTTCGTATGTTTTAACGTATGTCATTTGGATTGGTATTTTTTCTATGTTTTGTATATATATTGAAAATAATAAGTGATATGAGTGCATGGATTTTTGAACGGATTGAGGATTTTTTAGGTGAAGGTCTTGTTATTGATATTCATAAAAATTCGGAAGCAGCCGGTGATTTTGGTGCATTATATGGGCAAGATGTTGAACCCAGTGGTACTTATGTCTTATCGGGCAAGAGCAGATTGCCGGGTTATCTCAATGGTGTTGCTGATTTGAAAAAGCCACTCTATCTGGATATTACTGATGAAATTGGTTATAAAAGAGATTTAGCGAAACGGTATAATGCGGGTGGAAAAAGATTAACCCAAAAATTAATGCGTCTGGGTTATGACGCCATTATTACCGTTCGAGCGGATGGAGAATGGGGTGAAATTGTTCTCTTTCCGAATGCTTCTTTTATGTTGGCATAGATGATGGTGAAAAATAATTTAAAAAAAATTACATATATGAAAAAATTTATAGCGACTACGTTACACCAATTTTTGACTGAGAGTTTATCATTAAATGAAAATAATATTGTTGTCTATCACGGCACCAATAAAGATTTTGATAGTTTTGATGCCAGTTTACAAAATTCTGTAACTGGATTTGGTGATTTTGGAAAAGGATTTTACTTTACACAAAATAGAGGTATTGCCAAATATTATACATTAAAATCAAAAGATAATCGGACAATTATAAAAACCGTGGTTTCAATAAAAAAACCATTTGTTATTGATATAAGTGATGAAGTTTTTTCACACGAAACCAAAATTAGGTATTCTGAATTGAAACATTTAAAAAGCCACGAAGGCACCATTATCAAAAAATATATTATAGATGATATTGATTTCGCATATAAAAGCATCAATAAAGAGATTGGTGATGGACGTTTTAGTGATATATTGCAAAAAAACGGTTATGACGGTGTTATAGTAAATAGAACACTGGGTGGTGAAACTTCTGTGGGTGCTGAAATTGTGGTATATGATAAAAAACAAATTGGTAAATTAGAAACAGAAAAAGTTTAATCAAAACATGACACTAGTAATTTTTTCTCAATAATTTAAAAAAGATTTGGAATTTCTGAAACTTTTTGGACGGTTTTCACGTTTATATCTATGTGAACATTATTCAAACAACACAAAAAATATTATATGACTAATCTCAAAGAAAAAATCCGCACCATCT